>Ga0224558_1001168_pt1 | contig 28386 bp, 29 predicted proteins | sample 714S32024metaG_FD_180682 | JGI IMG/M metagenome (GOLD analysis project Ga0224558, IMG submission 180682) | Peat soil microbial communities from Stordalen Mire, Sweden - 717 S3 20-24 | ecosystem: Environmental > Terrestrial > Soil > Wetlands > Peat | place: Sweden: Norrbotten County, Stordalen... | reverse complement strand
GCCAGCGATCGCGATCAGCAGGACAGGAATTCGCAATTAGTGTTTATAACTCACCCGCCAGATCTTGTTGCCGCCATCGTCCGACATCAGCAGGCTGCCATCGGGCAGGATCAACAATCCCACCGGACGGCCCCACACGTCGCGGCTGTCGGGCGCTATCATCCAGCCAGTGAGGAAGTCGCGCGGGGCGCCAGCCGGCTGGCCGTCGCGGAACGGGATGAAGGCGATCTTGTATCCGACCCGCTGGGCGCGGTTCCAGGAGCCGTGCAGAGCCAGAAACGCGCCGTCGCGATATTCGGCTGGAAACTGCTTGGCAGTGTAGAATTCGAAGTCGAGCACCGCCTGGTGCGCCGGTATCAACGGCACGTCGGGAACGATGGTCTTGGCAACCAATTCGGGCGCCTGGCCCTTGTTGCGCGGATCCTCATTCGGGCCGATATAGGCATACGGCCAGCCATAGAAGCCGCCCTGTTGCACGTGCGTAAAGTAATCGGGCACCAGGTCGTCGCCCAGCGCGTCGCGCTCCTGCACCGCTGCCCACAGCGTATCGGTCCCGGGGAACCAATGCAGCCCGATCGGATTGCGCGTGCCCGCGGCGTAGGTCTCGTGACCGCTGCCATCGGGATTGTAGCGGTTGATGGCCGCGCGCACGGGGTCCTCGCCGGGCGAAACGTTGGAACCCGAGCCGACCCCCACGTAGAGCTTGTCGCCCGCGCGATCGAACAGCAAGCTGCGCGTCCAGTGGCCGTGCCCGAATCCCTTCAGCGAGATTACTTCCTCCCCCGGCCCGGCGGTCATGGCTTTCGAGTCGTACTTATAGCGCTTGATGGACTCCGGTTCGCCTACGTAAAGATACTCGTGCCACAACGCCAGTCCGTAAGGGCGATCCAGTCCGGCGATCAACTTCTTGCGGTCGTGCGCCTGGTAGCCATCGGCTTTGTTCAGCGGAATCGCATAGACGGTTCCATCCGGACCCTCCGCGGCGTCGCTGAGCAGCAACTCGCCGCCGGGGCCTAGCAACATGTAGCGGGGCCGCTCGAAGTTGTCCGCGTAGACACTCACCGAAAAGCCAGCGGGCACGTGCAATTGCGCGCCCGCCGGCTGCGGAATCACGTGCGGGCCATTATTGACGGACGGTGTCGCGTAAGGCGGCGGCAGTTTCACATCGGCGGCGTAGAAAGCCGCGCCTGCAACAAGAACGGCGGAGCCCAGCAGTATCCCTCTGTTTTTCATGACTCCATTCTACCGCTGGATTGCCGATCGCCCGCTCACGCTATCGGCGCGGTCTCTCGATCTTGGCCGGCGAAGGCCGCCTGCACGGGCATCTCCAGCCCGTGCTGACTCGCGAATTGCCGGGCGTGCTTCGGGCAGCAGTATTGCCACCAGTCGCCGCTCTCGGATTCGCTGGACGAGGTTTCCAATACCAGGTAGGCCGCTCGCGTGGTGCATCCCCGCACCTGGCAGGCGCCTGTCCCCCAATCCCGTTTCGCCTGCTTCTCTTGCGGCGTCATCGAACGAATGCTGCGGTCAATTTGCATGAAGATTCTCCTCACCCGGCGGTCTCCGGATCAGACGTTTTCTGCCCTGCTCCGCTTCACCGGCAGCCGAGCTAAACATTAATCCAACCATGTGTTTGATCCCGCTCCGCCGGCAGTAGCGGACCGAAGCATCGCCCATCAGGCCGTAAGCCGGCGCTTGCAGGTAGACACGCGTGCGCAAATCGATGGGGTTTTCGCACTCGATCCTCGCCCCCTGGTCCGAGAGTTCGATGCACTTTGCCCGGATCACTCTCGTCTCTCCGGAGCGGGTTTGCCACGAAACCTGAACGGCGCCATGAAACGGACGCCGTTCGCCGGTGCGGACATTTTCTTCCTTACCTTGGACGCGCATAGGTTCACCTCCTTAATTCGAATGCCCGGCCTCCATGGACCCAAAGAACAATTCGGCCGCGCGCTCCAGGTCGACCCGGCCGACTCCTAACGGTTGCTCCTCATATGTCTTCACGGCCCGGATAATCTGGCACATGTCCCTCGGGTAGGACGGCCTCAGGTCGCCGCCGCGCTCAAGGCAAACCTTGCGCAGATGCTCATAAGCGCCGTCTTCGCAGGGCATTTTGAAGTTCACCAGCACCCGCCGGAAGATTTCGTCGAAGACGTCCGGGGCGACCGCATCTACCAGAATCTTGTTCGGAATACGGCGCAAAAACGCTTCGTCGGCCAACTCGCTCGGTTCCAGGTTGGTGGCGAAGACGATCATGACCTCGAAAGGAATCTGGAAGCGCACGCCGTAATTCAGGGACAGATAGTCCACGCGCCGGTCCAATGGCACGATCCAGCGGTTGAGGAGGTCGCGCGGCGAGATCAGTTGTCTGCCGAAATCGTCGATCACGAGCAGTCCCCCGTTGGCCTTCATCTGCACCGGCGGAGCGTATGTTCCGGACGAATCGTCCCGGCGCAACTCCAGCATGCTGGGAATCAACTCGCCTCCCACAATCACGCAAGGCCGGTGGCACACGACCCAGCGCGGGTCGGCGTCCTCCATATCGACCTGCACCCGCTCATGGACCGCCGGGTCGAACAGGACAATAATCTGATTGTCCACCTCCACGGCATAAGGCATCACCAATTGATCGTCGTAGACGCGCAGCAACCTCTCGGCCAGGCTGGTCTTGCCCGTTCCGGCCGGCCCGTACAGGAACATCGAGTTCTGCGCCACCAGCGCGGGACCCAATTGATCGAGTATCTTGTCGGTCACCACCAGGTCGCCGAACGCCAGGCGCAAGGACGCCCGGTTTACGGCCACCTGCGGCTTTTGATCCAGGATGGCTTGCCGGTACGCGCTCAGGCTGACGGGCGCAGGGCCCGCATACTGGCATGCCCGGCAGCGATCCGCGGCCATGGTGCGTCCCGCGTTCGTTAGCGTAAAAACGTAGTCGTCTCCAATCATGCCGCTCACTTCCAGCAGCCGTTGGTTGCGCACCTCGCGAAATATCCGCTCCACAATCGGATACGACAGCGCCATCGACTCGCTTAAGCCGCCAATGGTGTTGCATCTCTTCAGGTGCACATGACGCAAGAATAGATCCTCGATCAGCGCGGAGCCGATTCCAGCCTGCTCCTGGTTGACTGGCGCCGCCGGCAGAAACCGCCGAATCCTGTCGCGCGCCAAGAACTCTCCGGCCCGGTTGGACGCCAGCAGAGACGACAAAACACCTGACTCGGGCGATCCCGCTGCCATATCCGTTGCCATGCCTTCGTTTCTCCTTAGTGACGCCGTTCCCGTGCCGGGCGCTCTTGCGGCTGGATACCGTGCGCCCGGTTAACTTTGGATAACCGCGCGCTGCTATCTATGGGTAAGTCCGCATTCCACGATTCACAACCGTAGTACCTCAAGTACTTATCGATCTGTATAACTGTTGAAAGCCGGACATTTACAATTCATTATAACTATATGGCAGCCGCCGTGAGAGCGCAACATAATTCCCGCTCCAGTGTGACAACTTTGGTTGATTGGCGGACGCGGCCAAAAGGTAGGTACCAGAGGTACCGCGGCCCCTTTGCCGCCAGACTATGGCGCGCAAGCGGTAATCTGGAGTAACTCGCGATGCCGCTGAAAGCCCGCATCTTCGCCGCTCTCTCCATCGCCATCGGCGCCGTCTTCATCGCGACTTCCGTGTATCCCTGGCAGCCTGGAAACGTCGCGCGCTTCTGTTTCTACCTGGCTCTGTCGACCCTGGCTGCCGGCATGAAGGTCAATCTGCCCGGGATACCCAGCACCATGTCGGTCTGCTTCCTGTTCGGCCTGATCGGCATTGCGGAAATGTCCCTCGGCGAGACCGTGGCCATAACCTGCATCGGAACCCTGGTGCAGTGTTTCTGGAAAGCCAGGCAAAGGCCGCGGCCCGCCCATGTTATCTTCAGCGTGGCGAACACTGGCATGGCCACCGCCATCGCCTACCGCTTCTACCACTGGCCGGCCATCTATGCGTTTGGAACCACGGGTCCGTTCCTATTGGTGGTGGCGGCGCTCCTCTATTTTGCGCTGAACACCGTTCCGATCGCGGCCGCCATTGCGCTCGCAGAGGGCAAACGGCCGGGGAAGATCTGGCACGAGACTTACTTCTGGACTTTTCCGTTCTACATCATGGGTTCGTCGATCGCCTGGATGATCAACCTGTTCAGCCGGCAGGTTCACTGGCAGGGCTCCGTGCTGCTGCTGCCGATCATTTACTTCATCCACCGCTCTTACCGTGTCTATCTGGACCGCCTGGACGACGAAAAACGCCACGTCGAAGAGATGGCCAGTCTGCATCTGCGCACCATTGAAGCGCTGGCGCTGGCCATCGAAGCCAAGGACCACAACACCCACGAGCACCTCCGCCGCGTGCGCGTTTACGCCGTCGAAGTCGGGAAGGACATGGGCCTTACCGAACCGCATCTGGAAGCGCTCCGCGCCGCGGCCCTGCTGCATGACATCGGCAAGTTGGCGGTTCCCGAGCACATCATCTCCAAGCCGGGGCGCTTGACTCCCGAAGAATTCGAGAAGATGAAGATCCATCCGCTGGTGGGCGCCGAAATACTGGAGCGTGTTTCGTTCCCGTACCCCGTGGTGCCGCTGGTTCGCGCGCATCACGAGAAGTGGGACGGTTCCGGCTATCCGGATGGGCTGAAAGGCGAGGACATTCCACTGGGCGCCCGCATTCTGGCGGCTGTCGATTGTCTGGATGCTATGGCGTCGGACAGACAATACCGCCGCGCGCTGCCGCTCCATGAAGCCATGCAACAAGTGATTAGCTTGTCAGGTAAGTCTTTCGACCCTGCCGTGGTGACCGTGCTCGGCCGCCGCTACCTGGAGCTGGAACACTTGGCCCAGGCGCAGCCTCCGCGGGAGACCAAGCTATCCACGGGACTCAAAATCTCCAATGGAAAGGCGCCGGCGGCCGGCTTCGAAGTCTCGCATGCGGACGAGGGGAACCGGGAAAGCGATTTCCTGGCATCCATCGCGGCTGCCCGCCAGGAGGTGCAGCTCCTGTTCGAACTGACCCAGGACTTAGGCAACTCGCTAAGTCTGGATGAGACTCTCTCAGTCGTATCCATGCGCTTGAAGAAGATGGTGCCGTACGATGCCATAGCCGTATACGTCAGCCGCGGCAAGGTCCTCATCCCCCACTATGTAAACGGCGAGAACTACCGCCTGTTTTCCTCGCTCGAAATCCCCATCGGCGAGGGTCTTTCCGGTTGGGTGGCCGAGAACCGCAAGAGCATCCTGAACGGCAACCCTTCGGTCGAAGCCGGATATTTGAACGATCCCGCCAAGTTCAGCACGCTGCGCTCGGCCCTGGCCGTGCCGCTCGAGGGCGTCAATGGCGTGCTCGGCTCACTGACCCTCTACCGGGCGGACAAGGACGCCTTTTCGCGCGACCACCTGCGCATCCTGCTGGCCATCGTTTCCAAAGTCTCGCTAGCCATTGAAAACGCGCTGCGCTTCCAACTCGCGGAGGACTCCGCCACCACCGACTACCTGACCCTGCTCCCCAATGCCCGGTCCCTGTTCCTGCGGCTGGATAGCGAACTGGCGCGCTGCCGGCGGACCCTGGAGCCCCTTACGGTGCTGGTCTGCGACCTGGACGGCTTCAAACAGGTCAACGATCGCTTCGGCCACCTGGAAGGCAATAAAGTGCTGCGTTACGTAGCGGACGTGCTGCGCGAGAATTGCCGCGAGTACGATTACGTGGCACGGATGGGTGGCGACGAGTTCGTCATCCTGCTGCCGGGCAGCGACCGGGAAGCCGTCTACCGCCGCATCTCGGAATTCCAAAGCATCGCCTGCGGCGACGGGGAAACCGTGCACGGCGCCGGCATCGTCACCTTGAGCGTGGGGGAAGCGTTCTATCCCGACGACGGGTCGGACGCCGAGCAGTTGCTCGCCGAAGCCGACCGCCGGATGTACAAATCCAAGCGTTTGAACAAGACCGGTCGCAGCAACGGGATCCACTTGCTGTCGCCCGGCCATTTTGAGGAGATGGGCGCAGACGCCGGCCAGCCCGGCTCGGTGAATTGATGCCCGCCCTGAAACATCTCGCCCATCTGCTCGTTTCGCTCGCGGTTACCGTACTGATAGGCGCCTTTCTGACCGCCGCGCTGGTGCGTTTCAGTCCGGGCTTCGGCGTGGACGAACACTCGCTCGATCCCACGCGCGACGTGACGGCCATGCAGGCGCGCCAGGCCGCGCGGCCCGAGCAGCGCGGCTTCATGGCGTACTCGTTGCGGCATACGGCCGCCATGTTCCGGGGAGACTTGGGGGTCTCTCGAAACTGGAATCGCCCGGTGGCGGACTTGCTCCGCGAACGCTGGCCCGTGACCGCCCAACTGATGGGAGTCGGAATCCTGGGCGGATGGGCGCTGGCGCTGGCCTTCGCCTTGCCAGGAGCGATCTTCACCAGCCGGATTTGGAATGCGATGGCCGCCGGTTTGAGTGGCTTGCTTTTGTGCGTACCATCGGCCGCGCTGGCGCTGCTGATCTTCGTCTGCGCGGGGCCGGTGCGCGCCGTCGTGGCGCTGGCCGTGTTTCCGAGGATCTTTCAGTATCTGCAGAATGTGCTGTCACACGCCGCCGCGCAGCCGCATGTCATGGCGGCCAGAGCACGCGGCATCGGCCCCGGGCGAATTCTGTTATGGCACATCCTCCCAGTAGCCGCGCCGCAGGTGCTGGCGCTGGCCGGCGTGTCCGTGAGCATGGCATTCGGTGCGGCCGTGGCCGTGGAGGTGATGTGCGATTTTCCCGGCATCGGCCAACTCGCCTGGAAAGCCGCACTGGCGCGCGATCTGCCGTTGCTGGTCACCCTGACTATGTTGGTCACGCTTGCCACCCAGATGGCGAATGCGGTGGCGGGGATGGCCTCCGGGGAAGAGGTGCGCACATGACCGATCCGCAAGCAGGAAGACAGAAGTCAGAAGTCAGAAGTCAGAAGAAAGCAGGCGCCGGCCTTCTGTCTTCTGACTTCTGTCTTCTGTCTTCTGCATTTCGGCGTCCCCGCTTGCACCACCTGGCCTGGATCTTCCTCGCGCTTCTGTTTCTGGCGGCGCTCTTCTCGGATCGGATCGCGGGCGCATCCTACGCGCACCAGTTCCGCGATTCTCCCAGCGCGCCCATCTCCTGGCGTTTCCTCCTGGGCACCGATGCCCTGGGCCGCGACCGCCTCGCGCGCCTGCTGGCCGCTACGCGCATCTCGCTGCTGCTGGCGCCCGCGGCGGCCGTGTTTTCCACGGCGCTGGCGACGCTGATCGGCGGACTCGCGGGCTACCGCGGAGGCCTGATAGACCGCATCGCCATACGCGCTATCGATCTGATGCTGTCCCTGCCCTGGATCTTCCTGTTAATCGCCGCCCGCGCACTGCTGCCCTTGAATGTTTCGCCGGCCGTCTCCGTGCTCATCACCTTCGCCCTGCTGGGCGCCCTCGGCTGGGCCGCGCCGGCTCGGGTGATTCGGGCGGGCGTGCGCGACATGCGCAACTCGGATTTCCTGCTGCAGGCGCGCGCTTGCGGATGCCGCGGCATGCGCCTGCTCCTGCGCCAACTGGCGCCTAACCTCAAGCCCGTGCTGCTCGCGCAGTTCTGGACTGCCATTCCGCTGTTCATCCTGAGCGAAGCCAATCTCGGATTGCTAGGACTGGGCGTATCCGATCCCCTGCCGTCCTGGGGCAACCTGCTGCGCGAGTTGGAAACGGATCTGGCCTTCAATCCGGGTATCGTCGCTTGCCTGGCGTTGATGTTGGCGGTGCTGGGTTGCTTCAGGGTGGTGACTGAACAGAAGGCAGAAGTCAGAAGACAGAAGTCAGAATAAGAGAGGATCGGGTAGCGGGGGCTGCTATTCTGACTTCTGACTTCTGACTTCTGTATTCTGCTCAGGTAGTGCTGCTGGACGCTTATGGCGCGGCCCACTCGCGATCCAGTTCGGGCGGCGAATCGCGCATCGTTCGCGTGGGCTACGGCGCGGACGAAATCTACACGCGCTCGGCCATGCGTTCGCTCACGTTGTGGCAAGCGTTCTGTCGTGAGTCGGGCCAGCCGTTGTGGCACCAGACTGGTGTCCTCTGGACCGCGGCCGAAGGCGACCCATACACGGAACACACACGCCTGACGTTGGCCCTATGCGGCGCGCAATTTGAAACGCTCAGTCCGGCGGAGTTGAAATCGCGATACCCCCAAATGGACTTCGCGCCCAGCGCATGGGGCACCTTCGAGCCGGAGAGCGGCGCGCTGATAGCCCGCCGAGCCGTCGCGACCGTGGTCGCGGATGGGGTGCGCCACGGCGTCGAGTTTCTGCGGGAAGCGGTGGCCCCGCCGCACGGAACCGGCTCGCTTCCGGCGGTTCGCACCACGGCCGGCGCGGCCATTCGCGCGGGCGCATTCGTGTTCGCCTGCGGTGCGTGGCTGCCCAAAGTGTTTCCCGATTTGCTGGCCAAACGCATTGAGCCCACGCGGCAGGAGGCATTCTTCTTTGGAACGCCGCCCGGCGACTCGCGCTTCGCGCCGCCCGCCATGCCGGTGTGGATCGACTTCAGCGATCCGCGCGGGCCATACGGTTTCCCCGATCTGGAAAACCGCGGCGTCAAAATCGCCCTCGACCAGCACGGCCCGCCCATCGACCCGGATACCGCCGACCGCGTCCCATCGGCGGAATCGCTCGCCGCCGCGCGCGATTGCCTCGGCCAACGCTTGCCCGCTCTGCGGCACGCTCCCCTGCTGGAGGCGCGCGTCTGCCAGTACGAGAATACGTCGAACGGCGATTTCCTGATCGACCGGCACCCCGACTTCACCAACGTCTGGCTGGTGGGCGGAGGCTCCGGGCACGGCTTTAAGCACGGCCCGGCCGTGGGCGAGTATGTCGCCGATCGCATCCTCGATGGCGGGCCGGTGGACCCGCACTATTCTCTGGCGGCCAAGGCAGAGACTCACAGCCGTACGGTGTTCTGAGGGGCGTGCTGTACACTGGTGACATATGATCCGGGCTCTAGCGATCCAACTTATCTTTGTATGGGCGGCCGGCAATGCTGCCGCGCAGATCTCTGCCACGTCGAAGTTGAAGGACTTCGAGTTCGAGCGCACATCTCCTACTGAGCTGACGTTTGGCAGGGAGTGCTCAACCCGCACGCCATGCAATGTCCGCTTTAACCAGCGAACCCATTCCTTCACCACCGGTGGGACAGTGGTTCTGAGCCAGTCATCGCCGAAAGGCGAAGCTTTTGCTTACGTCACCCGCGATGGCGTGCTGACTATCGGCAGCAACCTGTCGATCAGATGTACTGGCTGCCTTGCGGTCCCTGGCGTCGACCATTTCCCGGAGAATACGATCCCGTTGTGGACCTGGACTGCTGCTTCAGTCGCCGGGGTTTGGGACCGGGACGGCGGAGTGGATCGACGCGGCTTTCAGTCCGCCAAAGTCATAATCCCGGGTCTGGGTATCCAGATCGCAGAATCGCCGGACTCCACGGCGATTGCCGTGGACCTTGTTCACTTTACTCCGAAGAGTTCATCGGAAGCTTGCGCTCCCGGTGCAATATGGAGCGATGACAGTTATATTTACGTGTGTGTAGCCTCGGGAACAATTAAACGGGCGGCCCTAAGTACTTTTTGACGATTGCGAATCCATATGAAAATGGTTTTTTCCTTTCTCATTCCGCTATCCGTAGCGGCGCTCTTCGGCGTGCGGCTGCGCGCCCAATCGGCGGTGGCCCCCTATAAAGATCCGTCGCTGGATGTCGAGCGGCGCGTGAAGGACCTGCTGGGCCGTATGACGCCCCAGGAGAAGGCGGAGATGCTGAGCGGCTCGGGTTGGATGGAAAGCCAGCCGAATACGCGGCTGGGCATACCCGCCCTCAAAATGGCGGACGGTCCCATGGGTGTGCGGAACTGGCGCGGCCCATCCGCCGTCACCAACGCCGCGTCCACCACGCCTGTTACGGCGACCGCATTTCCGGCCGGCATCGGCATGGCCGCCAGTTGGGACCTGGAACTGGTGGCGAGCGCGGCACGCGTCATCGCACAGGAGGTGAAGGCGCTCGGGCGCGACATGATTCTGGGACCCACCGTAAACATCAACCGCGTGCCGCTGTGGGGCCGCAACTTCGAGGGTTACGGAGAAGACCCCTATCTCGCCGCGCGCATGGGAGTCGCGTACATCAAGGCCGTGCAGGCCGAAGGCGTGATCCCCTCGGTGAAGCATTTCGCCGCCAACAACGAGGAATACGAGCGCCATCGCATCGACGAGAAGATCGCCGAGCGCACCTTGCATGAAATCTATTTCCCGGCGTTCAAGGCTGCAGTCGAGGAAGCCGGTGTGTGGGCGGTGATGTCGGCATACAACAAGGTGAACGGCGAGTGGTGCGCCGAGAATCCCTACCTGCTGACGGAAACGCTGCGCAAGCGCTGGGGCTTTCGCGGATTCGTCATCTCCGATTGGGGCAGCACCTACAGCACCGAGGGAACCATCAACGCGGGCATGGATCTGGAGATGCCCGGCGGCGAAGCCATGCGGATCTGGGCCGATAAGCCCGAAACCAAACGGGATGGGAATGGCGCCGGTTGGCTGACGGCGGCCAATGTGATGGCAGCGCTGGCGGCGGGCCACGTGAGGCAAGAAGCCGTGGACGAGGGCGTGCGCCGCATCCTGCGCGTGATGTTCACGGCTGGGTTGTTCGACCACGCGCACGCGGGCGGCGGCGATGTGGACACGGCGGAACAACGCCAAGTGGCTCGCACCGCGGCCAACGAGAGTATCGTACTGCTTAAGAATACCGGCGTGCTTCCCCTGCGCGCCGAAAGCGCGCGCAAAATCGCCGTTATTGGTCCTAGCGCGGCGGTGGCGCGGACCGGCGGTGGCGGCAGTTCTCTGGTGCGCCCTAAGTACGCGATCGCCGCACTCGAAGGAATCCTCGCTGCAATGAAGGAAGCCGCGGGATCGAGGGCCGATGTCGGCTACGCGTTGGGTGCGGCCATGGAAGGGGAGGACGCGGGCAAGACGCCGCGGGAGTTGCGCGAGGAAGCCATCGCGCTGGCCCGCAAATCCGATGTGGCCGTCGTCGTAGTGGGCTACTCTCCCAAGCTGGAAGGCGAGGGATTCGATCGCAAATCCATGGATCTTCCGGCTGGGCAGGACGAACTGATCGAGGCGGTTGCCGGCGCCAACAAGAACACTATCGTTGTAATTGCCGCAGGGGCGCCCGTGACGATGACTCGGTGGATCGGCCACGTGGCCGCGGTGGCGTATGCCTGGTATGGCGGGCAGGAGGCCGGGCGGGCTATCGGCGACGTGCTGTTTGGAGTTGTCAATCCGTCAGGCAAGCTACCGGCGACTTTTCCGAAGGCGCTGCGGGATTCGCCGGCGTACGGTCACTATCCGGGTGAGAACCTGCACGTGGAATACGCGGAGGGCATTTACGTCGGCTATCGAGGATTCGACAAGCACGATGTCGAGCCGCTCTTTCCGTTCGGTCACGGCCTGTCGTATACCAGTTTCGAGTACAGCCAGCTCAAGGTTTCACCCGGCAAAATCGCGGCGGGCAAGGCGGTGAGTGTCAGCGTGAGCGTTCGAAACAGCGGCGCTCGCGCCGGGGCGGAGGTGGTGCAGTTGTATCTGCAGCCGCCGCCATCCCGCGTGGACCGTCCAGTGAAGGAGTTGAAGGGATTCGGCCGCGTCATGCTGCAACCGGGGGAGACCAGGACGGTGTCGTTCACGCTCGATAAGGCGGCGATGTCGTACTACGATTCCGCGGTCCACGATTGGGTCGCCGAGCCGGGCCGGTTCACGGTGCTGGTGGGGGCGTCGTCCCGCGACATCCGCGCCAAGGGCGGGTTCGAGCTGGCGAGATAGCGAGTGCGCGATAATGAAGCTCAGGCGGCCGATCCAAAACGTGCCCGGGTGGCGAAACCGGCAGACGCAAAGGACTTAAAATCCTTTTCCCGGCAACGGGAGTGTGGGTTCGATTCCCACCCCGGGCACCAGTGAATCACATCGGGCGCGGCACCGGGCGACGATGCGCGGCTCGATGGTCGCGGCCAGCTTCTCGAGGAGTCTTCATACGAGTGAACCCGACGGCGGCCAGCTCTTCGCAGCAATCCCGAAATGTGCAGTAGATAGATCCGCGGGCTGGGTGAACTCAAGAGATCACAGAGGTTGAGCCTCCGCCAGCACCCGCTCCCGAATGTAGCGCAGGCTGTTGGGCGTCACCACATCGACAGTAGCTCCGAGCAAGTCCTGGAGCTCCAGTTTGAGGCCGATGAGGTCAAACAAGGTTCTACCCTTCTCGAACTCGACCAGGAAATCAACGTCGCTGTTCTCTCCATTGCCGCCGCGCGCCACCGAGCCGAAGACGCGTATGTTATGCCCGCCGTACGTTTCGGCAAGACGGAGAATCTCGGCCTTTTTCTCGCTGCGCAGCGTGTCCAGCGTTACCACGTTCCAACCTTCATTTTTACCCAGGCGTTCCTATAGGGTCACGGCCTCGCCAAAGACCCTGTCCCGGGCCTGCCCGGCGAATCTCGCCTTCTTCTCCCGCGGCAGTGTGTCCAGCGTCAGCATATTTCCGTAACTATTCTACCTCCGCGGCCCCAGCGGCCCCTGCCCCCGGCCCCCGGCCCAGCCCGCTAAACTAATGACGTCAGACTTTTTCCGCCACCAAGGCGTCTTTTCACATGGAGCCGGAGCTTTGATTCTTCGGGCGGTCGAGGATGCCGACCTGATTCGTAAGGCGCGCCGGGGAGATGTCGAGGCCTATAACCTGCTCATTTCCCGATGGGAGAGGCGCGTCTACAATTATCTGCTGCGCATCGTCACCAACCGCGAAGACGCTCTGGACCTGAGTCAGGACGTTTTCTTGAAGGCATACCAGAATCTCCGCAAACTGGATGACCCGGCGCGGTTCGCCCCGTGGCTCTACCGCATCGCCCATAACGAGGCCTATTCGCTGTTCCGCAAGCGGCGGCCTGAAGGCGAGACCGAGGAACTCCACCCCGAAACCTTGGAAGGCGCCGCCACCCTGGGCGGCAATGCGGTCTTCCCGGTGGAATTGACGCTGGCCGTTTCGAGCGCGCTACGCAAACTCACCGCCGACCAGCGCGAGACCGTCATCCTCAAAATCTACCAGGGCTTCAAATTCGAGGAGATCGCCGAGATCGTGGCCGCCCCGGTTTCCACCGTGAAATCGCGGCTGTACACGGCGCTCGACCTGCTGAAAAACGAACTGGCTCCCGTCAAAGCACGAGGTGTGTCATGAGTTGTTCGCCATTCGATTTGCGTGACTATTATTTCAAGGATCTCGCTGAAAATGCGCGCCGGCTGACGGAAGTCCACGTCAAGACCTGCGCCCATTGCCGCGAGGAACTCGACCGGCTGCGCGGCACCGAAACCGCGCTACTCGCGCTGCCCGATGAAGAGATCCCGCAACGCATCGGTTTTGTGTCCGATCCGGTCTTCCAACCGTCCGCATTTCGCCGCGGTTGGGACGCGCTGTGGGGTTCCGCCGCGCGACTGGGCTTCGCCTCGGCCGCCACGCTGTCGGTCGCCCTGCTGGTCTTCTCGCTCACCCGTCCCGTCCCGCAAGCCAGCGTGCCGGCTCCCGCAATAAGCCGCACGGCGCTGGAGGCGGACTTTTCCAAGCGCCTGAATGACGCCGTCGGCAAAGCCGTGGCGGAGAGCGAATCGCGCCAGGCCCGCCAGACGCGGGAGTTGCTGGCCGCTTCCGAAACGCGCCATGCACTGGAGACCCAGGCCATGATGGTGCGCGTCCAGGAATATCTCGACGTGGAGAAGAAGCGGATGAACACTCTGCTTCTGGCCAGCAACGATGCCGGCAGTGCCAACGGGGACGTGCGATGAACGTGCTGGCGGTGCTGCTGGCATTCTTCTTTGCCGCACAGGAGGCTCCGCCGGCTTCGCATGCTCGCATCGCCCGCGCCGCTCTTGCCAGCGTGGAGAAGAATTTCGACGGCCGCTTCGCCAGGGCCTACACGCCGGACGCCTTCGAACTTCTCGGCCCCACGCGCGGGGTTTACCTGGAAGGCTACGGCGCGGTCTTCAGCGTCGAGTTGAACCTGATCGTCAGCCCCAATCTCACCCCGTTTCGCCAGTCGTTCACCAAGATTGAAATCGCCCGCATTCACGACCGCAAAGTCCAGCGCCTGCCGCTGCTGAAGCAGCAGATGCGCGAGATGCTGGTGGCTTCCGCCGCGTCGCTGGAGAACCTGCCGCCCAGCGAACAAGTGGTGTTGGCGGTTTCGCTGTTCCACTACTCCTGGGAAGACTATAGTGGCCTTCCCTCGCAAATCGTGATGCAGGCCGAGCGCCAGAAACTGCTGTCGAACGCCACGCGCGATACCGCCATCCGCACGGGGGAGTTCTAAATTGACAACCGTCACCGAACCCAGCACCCAGCACCCGGAACCCAGAACCCTCCGCTTGGGCGAGATGCTGATCGCCCGCCGCCTGATCCAACCCGAAGATCTGGAACGCGCCCTCGAATTGCAGAAGGAACGCGGCGACAAGCTGGGCAAAATCCTGGTGGACATGGGCTTCATCGCGCTGCGCGACGTGCTGGCGGCGCTCTCCGAACAACTCGCCCTGCCGCTGGTCACCTTGGATTCTCCGCCGCCCGCGCCGCCCGAACTCGAAGGGCTCTCGGCGCGCTTCATGCGCCAGTGCCGCTTCTTCCCGCTGGCCGTCCAGGATTCCACCCTCACGCTGGCCATGGCCGATCCGCTGGATTTCGACACCATCGCGGCCGTACGCGCCTTCTCCGGCCTGAAAATCGAAACCGCGCTGGCCGCCGAACAGGAAGTCCTCGACGCCATCGACAAGCACTACGGCGAAAGCGCCAAACAGTCCCTCGACGCCGAAGTCGGCGCAGCGCAGGCCAACGAGGACCTCGAGCATCTGCGCGACATGGCCAGCGAAGCGCCCGTCATCCGGCTGGTCAACGCCATGATCGCGCAGGCCATCGAGCGCCGCGCCAGCGACATCCACATCGAGCCGTTCGAGAAAGAGTTCCGCGTGCGCTTTCGCGTGGACGGCGTGCTCTTCAACCAGGAGGCCCCGCCGCGCGAGTTGAAAGCCGCCGTCACTTCGCGCCTGAAGCTCATGGCCAAGCTCAACATCGCCGAGCGCCGCCTGCCTCAGGATGGCCGCATCAAGATCAAAATCCTCGGCCGCGAAGTGGATTTGCGCGTCTCCACGCTGCCCACGCTCTACGGCGAAAGCGTGGTCATGCGCCTGCTCGACCGCTCCGCCGGCAACTTCTACGACCTCCGCCGCCTGGGCTTCGACGACTTCATGCTGGCCCGCATGGAGCATTTCACTTCGCTGCCCCACGGCATCTTCCTGGTCACCGGGCCCACCGGCAGCGGCAAGTCCACCACGCTCTATTCGGCGCTCAAGCGCATCAATATTCCGGACAAGAAAATTATCACCATCGAAGACCCCGTCGAATACCAGATGGATGGCATCAATCAGATCCATGTGAATCCGCAGATCGGGTTGACCTTCGCCGCCGGACTGCGCCACATCGTGCGCCAGGACCCGGACGTGATCATGGTCGGTGAAATCCGCGACCGCGAAACTGCGGACATCGCCATCCGCGCCGCGCTGACCGGCCACCTGGTTTTTTCCACCCTGCACACCAACGACGCGCCCAGCGCCATCACCCGCCTCACCGACATGGGTGTGGAGAACTATCTGGTCACTTCTTCGCTGGTAGCGGTGCTGGCGCAGCGGCTGGTGCGGCTGCTTTGCCCGAATTGCAAGACTCCGTCGGGCACGGCCATTTCGCCAGAAGGCGAGCGCCTGGAAACCTGGCGCGGAGCCGGATGCGAACAATGCGGCGGATCGGGCTACACCGGACGCATGGGCATCTTCGAAATGATGGAGCTGAACGACGAGCTGCGCCAGCGCATCATGGCCAATGAAGACGCCGCCGCGCTGACCCAGGCGGCCCGCCGCTACGGCATGCGCAACCTGCGCGAGGATGGCTGGCGCAAAATCCGCATGGGCGCCACCACGGTGGCCGAAGTCATGCGAGTCACCCAGGAGTTCTGAAATGGGAGCACTCCGCGCGTCCTTCTTTCTACGCCGCGCAACCGCAGCTTGGAGGGCGGGCAATCTTGCCCGCAGCCGCCTTTCAGGCGGCCCTGGCCGTATACGCACTAGACCAAATAAATTGCTCAGCCGTGATAGCGATCCCCGCTTTCACTGGATTTTGCTCGATGTAGGCACGAATGCGATCGAACTGCGCACCAGAGCGGACCAGACGATCAAAGCTTTCTTCCTGCCAAAACGGTCCGGGGATGCCCAGAAGAAGATTGGCTTGGTGAGCGGTAAATCCTTTGAGGGGGCCCAGCCATTGTGCGGCAAGCACGTGCGGCGTCGCCAGAAGATGAACATGATTCGGCATCACTACGAACGAATGGAGTTGATACCGGTGCAATTCGCGTTCTCCGTGCCACAGCGCCGCTACGACCATCTCCGCAATTTCCGGCCGCCGCAGGAACAACGGACCAGTGGCGCTGGCGTCCAAGAGCCGATCGACCGCCTCGAAGGCCTTGCCGGCGGAGACGAGTCCGGCTGGCGGGAATATCCGGCTTGCGGGAAGACTGCCGTGCAACCGGAAGGTGACGAACAGCGGTTGATCGACTACGTCCCAATGTGGCAGCCGCCGTTCATAATGCCGCATACATCTTTGTGGTGCGTCGGCGTTGGAGAAACTCTCACAGCATCGAGCCGGCTGAAAGCCGGCTGCGGGCAAGATTGCCCGCCCTCCAATTTGTATTCGAACTTGGCGGGCATAGGATGACTACCTTTTTCTTCCGCGCCGTCGCCGCCGACGGTAAATTGCGCACCGGACGCCTGGCTGGCGAGACCGACAAATTCGTCGCCCGCGAATTGCGCAAACAGGGACTGACCCCCGTCTACGTCGGCGTAGCGCCCAAGAAATCTTACGAGCTGAAGCTGCCGGCCTTTGCCAGCGGCCGCCGGCGCGACGTTCTCTTCTTCACGCAGGAAATGTCCACCCTGCTGAATGCTGGCGTCCCGCTGGACCGGGCCCTGGCCATCACCGCCGAACTGACCGAGCGGCCCGCCTTCCGCGTCATCGTCCTCGATGTGCTGCGCGTGCTCAAGGGCGGCAAACCCCTGGCCGACAGCCTTGCCACCCACGGCGAATACTTTTCAGACCTCTTCGTCAACATGGTGCGCGCCGGCGAGGCTTCGGGTGCGCTGGCCGTGGTCTTCGAGCGCCTCTCGGAGTTTGAACACTCGCGCGACGAGCTGCGCAATTACATCGTTTCGGCCATGATCTATCCGGCGTTGCTGTGCCTGGTGGGCCTGGCTTCCGTCATCATCCTGCTGACCTTCGTGGTCCCCCGCTTCGCCTCGCTGTTCGAGGATTCGCACATGCAGATGCCGCTGCCCACGCAAATCATGCTCAACGTCAGTAACGTGGTGCAGACCTGGTGGTGGGTGGCGGCCCTGGCCGTGGCCATTGGCGTCACCTCCCTGCGCCTCTACATCGGCACGATCAAAGGGCGCTTGCGGTGGGACGAGTGGCGTCTCAAGCTGCCGCTGTTGGGCGACGCGTTGCGCAAGGCCGAGACGTCGCGTTTCGCGCGCGCTATGGCCACCCTGATCGCCAACACTGTGCCGCTGGTGCAGGCCATCGGCATCTCCGGCGCGGTCCTGAACAACCGCTACATGGCCCGCGGCCTCGAGGCCGTCTCGCAAGGCGTCAAGCGCGGCGAAGGCATAGCCGCTCCCATCGCCAAAGTGGGCGTCTTCCCGCCTCTGGTCGGCCACCTGTTGACGGTCGGCGAAGAAACCGGCAGACTGGATTCCATGTTCACCCGCATGGCGGACATCTATGAAGAGGACACGCGCGCGGCCATCAAACGCTTCACCGCGGTCTTCGAGCCGATCGTCATCCTGGTAATGGGCGTGATCGTCGGCGGCTTTATCCTGAGTATTCTGGTGGCAATCACCAGCATCAACGACGTGGCTATATGAAAACACAAAATCGACGCAGACGTGCCCAGGCGGGCGTGACCCTGATCGAGATGATGGTGGTGGTGATCATCATTTCGCTGTTCGCCGTATTGGTGGGGCCGAAGCTGTTTCAACAGACCGACAAAGCGCGAGTCGCGGCGGCCCGCGTGCAGATGGAGACCTTCGAGGGCGCCCTGGTGCAGTTTCACGCCGATAACGGCATGTTTCCCACCCAGGAGCAGGGATTGGACGCGCTACGGCCTTATCTGAAGAAGGACATCCCTCTGGACCCGTGGAAGCACCCTTATGTTTATCGGTACCCCGGGGAGCACGGTGAAGAGCCCGACCTCATCTGCTACGGCGCCGACGGCCAGCCCGGCGGCGAGGGAGTCAATGCCGATATCGCCAACTGGAAATAGATTGGAGGGCGGGCAATCTTGGCGGCAGCCGCCTTTCAGGCGGCCGGCAGGTGTCACCCTCATGGAGATGATGGTCGTGCTGGCCATCATCGGCCTGATCGTTGGCCTCTCTTTCCCCAGCACCATCGCCGGCATGGAGAAACTGCGCCTTGCGGCTGGAGCGCGATCGGTGGCCGCTTTCATGAACGTCGCCGCCAACCGCGCGGAGCGCCGCCAGCAGGCCATCGAGCTGTCCATTTCGGTCAAGGAAAACACGGTGACCATGCGATCCCCCGATGCGGCTTTCGTGAAGACGCTGGCCCTGCCGCCGGGCATCGCGGTGCAGGCCGTCTGGCCCGCTCTGGAAGAGCCCAGCGACGAGCCCCGCCGCTTCCTGTTCCAGCCTGGCGGCGTACCGCCGCGCATCGGCATCGAAATCGCCAACCGGCGCGGCGCGCGTCGCATCGTGCGGCTGAATCCCATTACGGGAGTGACTGAGATCGAGCAGCCGGAGTCGCCATGAAAAAGAAAAGCCGACGGAACGGATTCACGCTGCTCGAAATGATGGTGGCCACCTTGATCATGGGCATAGCCGTGATTGGCCTGATGGCCGAGATCACCGCTTCCATGCGCAACGCCTCCCGCGTAACCAACCGCGATCGCGCCGCGCTGCTGGCGCGATCCAAGATGGATGAGTTGCTGCTCGACCCGCAGTTCCCGCTGGACACCCTGGTAGCCGGCCCGTTCGATCCCTCCCTAACGGGCGGCGTCGAAGGTGGTTGGCGCGCTCGCCTGACGCACTTCGAGATGCCGCCATCCCCGGCGCCGGGCCAGCAGTCGCTCGACCGCATGTCGCTGGAGATTTGGTGGATGGCCAGCGGCGAGCGCCGCACTTTCGCGCTGGGCGGGTACCACACGCACGTCCTGCGCCCCGAGGACCTACAACAATGACCGTTCAATGGAGGGCGGGCTTGAGCCCGCGCGGGGCTTTAGCCCCGCACCAAGCCGGCATCACCCTCATCGAAGTCGTCATCGCCATCACCCTGCTCAGCATGCTCTCGGTCGGCATGCTGGCCACCATTCGAATGGGTTTCGATGCCCTGCACCATACCAACTCGCGCCTCATGGAAAACCGCCGCGTGGCCGGAGCGCAGCGCCTGTTGGAGCAGCAACTCGGCGGCTTCATGCCCGTCAAGGCGATCTGCCCGGCCGAATCGCGCGCGCCGCTCACGCCGTTCGTTTTCTTTGAGGGGCAGCCGCAATCCATGCGCTTGGTCTCCACCTATTCGCTGCAGGAGGCCTGGCGCGGCCAGCCGCACATCCTGGAGCTTCAGGTAATCCCCGGCGACCAAGGCCGCGGAGTGCGGCTGATCGTGAATGAGATCCCCTACACCGGACCGCTCAGCGCCGGGCAGTCGTGCCTGGGCATGGCGCCGGATCCCGCGTCGGGCGCGACCGTACCGCAATTCCGGCCGATTCAAGCCTCCGCGCAGTCGTTCGTGCTCGCCGACAAGCTGGCCTGGTGCCGCTTTTCCTATCTGGAACCGGCCCAGCCCCCCAAAATCGAATACTGGCGCACGGATTGGGTGATGGCCCGATGGCCGATCGGTCTCCGCGTGGAAATGGCGCCCCTGGAAGACAACCCCGCCCGTCTCCGCCCGCTCACCGTTACTACCGCCATCCCCATCAACCGCTTGCCGGACCTCGTCTATGTGGATGCCTACTAACCAGCCACCAGCCACTGTCCACCATCCACGGCGGACGAAGTCCGCCCAAGGCACCGCGCTTCTCGCCGTCCTCTGGCTTTCCGCCGCCCTGGCCACCATCGCGATTTCCCTCGCCGATACCGTGCGCGGCGAGGCCGAGCGCAGCGCTACCGCCGTCGATGGGCTCCGCAGCCAGGATCTCGCCGCGGGCGGCCTGCGGCGCGCGATCCTGTATCTGGATTGGGGCCGTACGCGTCCCGACATCCCCCGTTTCAAACCGCTCGGGCCGCTCTTCGTTTTCGATTTTCCGGAAGGCCAAACGGTGGTCGAGGTCATCCCGGAGACCTCCAAATTCAACATCAATACCGCCCCGCCAGAGGACCTGTTGCATCTGCTGGTGAACCTCGGCGTGGACCCCGCGCGTGCGCAGGAGGTTGCCGCGGCCATCGTGGACTGGCGATCCCCGGCTCCCGTGATGCACAGCGCTTTCGACGGTTTCTATGCGTCGCTGCACCCGCCTTATCTCGCGCCGCATACGAATTTCCAGGAAATCGAGGAACTGCTTTCGGTGAGGGGCATCACCCCGGATCTTTTCTACGGCGCCTGGCAAATCGCGCCCGCAGGCGCCCCGCAACCTCTCGCACTGCGGACCGGTCTGGGCGACTGCGTCTCGGTGTTTGGTTCTGCCGGCCAATTCGACGTCAACACCGCGGCGCCCGCCGTGCTGGCCGCCGTGGGTGTGCCGCCGGAGGGCGTGGCGGCCCTGGTCCAGCAGCGCCGCATGCAGCCTTTTCTGAACCCGCAGGATCTTGCGCCCTTCGCGCAAATCGCCGGCCCGGGATTCCCCCGCCTGCGCATCGGCGGTTTCACCATGTTCACGCTGCGATCCACCGCCCGCCTGCGCCTGGGGAACGGCCAACTGTCGGACTTGCGCCGCACCGTCGCCGCGCTGGTGAAATTCACGCCGCCCAGCAACGAAACGTCGTATCATATCCTGCGCTGGTACGATACCGTAGTGGGACAGGCGTCCTGGCCGGTCTTGCCGGATGTTCACTAGTAGTGTAGTGTCCGCACTAACTGTACAGTTCCGCTGCCCGGCGTGGCGCAGACGATCGTTGTTTGTCGTCTGCGCACCGTGCTCGAACTCGCCAGGCCACGAAAAACGATGGCCGGCCCCACAGCTAATCTGCTGTACGGGGGCTCGCCGACTGGCAGCCTCGGCCGCTTCCTATGCTGCGTCTCTCACTTGGCAGCGGTGATTTTTATGTTCTTGAATGCGCCCGTTTCATCAAACGAGCCCAGACCAACCTTGCCGGGTCCCAGGCTGAGGTCCACTGCGTGCAACGCCGGCACGGGCTGCCCATCGACTGTAACTTCGATGGTTCCAGTGGCGGAATCGTGCGCCAGCGTGACGTGATACCAATGGCCGCTCGCCGCGAATGCCGCCGGACCGCGCTCTGCGCTGATGCGCACGCGCTCGCCGCCATACACGTGGAAGATACCGTTGTGCACCGGTTGCTCCCCCGCCGTATCCGTCGAGAGGTGCGCATAGTCGAAGTGGGCCGGATCGCGATATGCCAGGACGATCAGCAGTGAGCGGCCTAGCGGCATCACGTCCGCTTCAACGGTCAGGCGGTCATAACTCGGGACGTCGGTCAGTGCGAACTGAATCGGACGGCGCGGTCCGGGCAACGGCCCGCGGCTGGCGACCAGGCGCAATGTGCCCTCCTCAACCTTCCAATCCGCGGCAGCCGGGACCGCCCAGGCGCGGCCCAAAATTGCGAGCGTATCGGCGGCATTTGCGTTGAAAGCGGCCAACGCCGCAAGGACCACGAGTCTCATTACATTGCCGCGCGTACTTTGTCCTCTCTCAGAATCAATCCTATCACTGTGCTATCGGAGGCTCCGCACGCACGATGGCCGCGTACCGCGGACTGCGGCCTACAATTTGAGATCGGCGAAGGGCTGCGGGCTGACGTTCCAGATCCCCTTCAGCGGATTGTCGTTGTCCATCATCACCAGATTCGCCAGCCAGATGACACAGGCCGCCAGCGTGAGGCAGAGAGCGCCGGCGACCCAATAACGAAACGGGTAAACGAAGATCGACAGAACCAGCACGCCGGCAACGGTGTTCACCAGGGCGGCCAAGGTGGGCGGCATACGGGTCAGGCTCTTGGCGACGCGTTCATCGCGGCGGTCGCCGGTCCTTTGGACCATGTCCAGCAGCCGGATGTGAATGGCCTGTTCGGCTTCGTTGCTGGGCGCTGTTTCGACAACCACGCCGATCAACTGCACGAACAACTCTTCAGTGCGCTTGTCTCTACGGCCGTCGCCCAAGGCTTGCCACTCGTGATCGAGGACTTGCCCCCGGTCAAAGGAGTTGCACTCCCGGATCACGCAATTCTCCACCTCGGTAAACTGTCCCCAGATGACGAAAATAGTGAAGGCCAGCAGGACGGCATAGATGTCTCCGAGTAGCTGGGTGAAGGTCGCCAGACCCTCGGCGTCGCGGCTCGCGAACTCGTAGAAGCCGGCCCAGCGCAGGCATCCGTATAGCGTCAACGCGACGGCGAGCGCCTCGACAAGCTTGCGGACTTTGCCCGAAGGCAGCTTCCATTCCACGACCGGCTATTGTGCGCCGACGTGGAGAAAGCGATTTGCCGCTGCGACCGTAATCCACCGTTCGCCGGCAGTCCGGGCGCCGTAGTCCGTCCACTCGGCGCATACCCGTGGCGGACCCGCGATCTACTTCTTGGGCGGATTGATCATGATGTGGGCGCCCGCAGTGCCTGGGTACATCAGCCATGGCGCGTTGTCGCTCGGCTTGGTCGACAGTCCCGTGGATTCCGGTGTGGCAAAAGGCACATAGATGACCCATCGCAGGTAGGGGTCAGTCACTTTTCCGCTGCTCGCGTCGAAGCCGGTACCGGTGAGTACGTACAGCGTGCGCGGCTCGCGCGGCAGCGAGAGCTTCCCTTCCGCAACTTCCTTCCAGCGTATGTCGTTGCGCTTCTGCCCAGTGACTTTCTGAGCCGCGAGTTCACGGCCGCGAGCCATGTACGCCTCCAGGTCCCGGTGGTAACAAGCGACGCTGAATGAACTCTTGCTCGGGTCGTTCGCGAGGCAGATGAGTTCGTTCTTGCCCTCGCGCAGTGTGACCAATCCGCCTTGCGGGTTGTAGCCGAGGACGGCTGCGCCTCCACGGAGTTCCGCTGGCGCGGCGAGGACCGCGGCAGCAATCTGGACCTCTACGGATGGCACATCGGCGGCAACCGCCGTCGACGCCAGGAGAACACTCGCAATCAGCATCGTTGTTTTCATATCGGATCCTTGCACTTCAAAGGCTTTCATTCGCCGCTGGCACGCCGCAACAGCCGCGGCAACAGTGCCCGCATTGCACTTACCTTATCACTCCGCCCGGACGCGAGGGGGTGGCCCAAAGCACGAGCGCCAACGGCGCGGCCCCGTCCGGCCCGGCCGTCTCGCGGATTGGCATGCCCGCACGGTCACGCGCGTATATCGGCGGCTCCATCACAAGCCGAAACAATAAAGCATGTAGATCACTCCACGGTAGACCAGCCGTGGAGGGGAGTTGCGGTACCCGCTGTCGATACATCCATCGCAGTGCGGCAGCGGTCATATCGCCGGCGCCGCCGGCATTGAGCGCCAGCAGACCGTTCTCCGCGGCCATCACCGCTTGGAAGGATTTCCATTCGGCTTCGTCCAGTTTTCCGTCGCCGTTGATGTCTTCAAACGGAAAATAGGCGCGCATGGGACCCTCGGGGAGCTCCGACTGCTGCAACGCGCCATCATGGTTGATATCGTATTTCGCCAGCGCATCCTTAACCGAGGGAACCTCGATATGCTTACCCGGAGCGTTGAACGGTGTATTGAAGCCGTTGATATAGATCGTGTCACCATCGAGCACCGGCACCGATTTCATCTCTGAAGCCAGGCCGTTCACCCACCAGACACTTTTGCCCGACGCGAGATCGTAGGCGTCCAGCCGAAATGAACCGGGTGCAATGATCTGAATACCGGCGCCCTGAACGCCCTCACCTTGCGGCCGGTACACAATCGGCGTGGAATGCCCGCTGAGAGCTTCGGGCCGTGACGTCTTCCAGGCTTGCTTGCCATCGGCTTGAGAAAACGCGGCGGCGAATGAATTGTGCGACTGGTCGCAGATCAAAACAACCTTGTCGCCGGCCAAAATGGGCGAAACACCCATTCCATACATGTTGTCGAACGGCCCGAGCCGGGCGTGCCAGCGTTCCTTGCCGTCGAAGGTGTAGGAGAGCAGCCCATAATCTGGAAAAAAGACGTAAACGTTGCGGCCGTCCGTCGCTGGAGTGGGCGATGACGGGCTGTTCTGCGTGTCGAGTTTCTCATGACGGTCCCGCGGAGATTCGCGACGCCACAGGATTTTGCCGCTGCCGCGATCCAGCGCGATGGTGAAGAGTTTGTCTCCTTCGAACGCTGTAAGGAAGACACGATCGCCGCCGATCGCCGGAGAAGAATGCCCGGGTGGCAGCGCGGTCTTCCACACAACATGCTTGTCTGATCCGATGCCATCCGGCAGCGCCGAGGTTTCCGCGACTCCGGTTCCGTTCGGCCCACGGAAGCGCGGCCAATCCGCGGCATGCGCCCGCCCGGAGAAAGTAAGGGCTGCCAGTAAGAACGATATCGCCGATCGCCGCATCGTATTTCTCATCATACTTCCGAAGCAGTGTGCCGTAGACTCTGCGCGACTTCAAGACGATTTGAGCGCGGCGTCAACGGGCGGCCGGAGCCGCGAAGGCATACAGCTCGCTCTCGGTTCGTACGTAAAGTTTCCCGTTGACAATCGCCGGTGTGGCCAGTATGCCGCCATCGAGTTTGTTTCTAGCCAGCACGTTCAATTGCTCGCCGGCATCGAGGACCGCCACAACGCCTTCTTCGGATGCGATGTAGATCTTGTTGTCGGCCGCCACGGGCGACGAGTAGTAATATCCCGGCGCCCCCGTGCGGCCGCTGTACACCAGCGCGCCTGTCTGCGCGTTTCGGGCGAAAACGATGCCGCCGTTGTGGAATGTATAGAGGCGCCCGTTGTAGTAAAGAGGCTAGGGAACGCCGGGTACCCCCTTGTGCTCCGACCATGCGATGTGAGTATGGTTCACCTCGTGCCGGCCGCCCGGCGGCCAGATATGCTTTTCGTCCGGTCGAACACGAAAATCAAAATCCGATATGAGGTTTTCACGCCTCTCCACTTTTTGTGTCGCACACCCGCCACGAACCGGTAGCGAGTGGTGGGATGCGGAACAAGGTATAATTGCGTCTTCAATCGAAGCTACGATCCGGAGAACATACGATCATGAAACTGAAGGCATTTGGAATCGGTGCGGCATTAACCGCCGTGTTATTGACCCACCCCGTCGGCTTCGCGCAACAGGGGGCGGCTCCCGCGAAACCCGCAACTTGCCCGGCGGAAGGATTTAGCGGCGGCTTCACCCGCGGCTGTCCACAAAAGCAGTTTGCCAATCCCGCCGACGTTTCGGCCATGATGGCCGCGCTGCCGGATAAGCCCTACGCAACGCCTCAGAGCCTGCGCCGTGTGCTGGTCCTGGGCCGGGCTGTCGGTTGGGTGCACACTTCAATCCCGCTGGCGGCAAAGATGGTCGAATACCTGGGAGACAAGACCGGCGCTTGGATGACTACTATCACCTACGACGCGGCTGCCATCACGGCTGAAAACCTGAAGCAATACGATGCGGTCTTCCTCGACAGCACCACCGGCGAATTTCTGGACGATCCGAACGACAAGGCTGCCACCGACCTTCGCAGGCGGGCGCTCCTTGATTTTGTCAAAGGCGGCAAGGGTCTGGCCGGCATCCACGCCGCCACCGACAGCTACCATACCAATGGTCCCGCGGTGACCGGCACGTGGCCCGAGTTCAACGAAATGATCGGCGGCTTCTTCAAGTTCCACTGGTCCTACCCGACCCTCATCCCCGTTAAGGTGGACGATCCAAACAGTCCCCTGACTGCTATGTTGCCGGCCCGTGGGTTCGAGATCGTCGACGAGACCTACACGTTCGCACAGGACTCATTCAGCCGCAAGCGGGTTCATGTTCTCACCAGCATCAACTACGGCAGGATGAGCGCGGAAGACAAAGCCAAAGAGCCGGCATCCACTAAGCGTACCGACGGCGACTACGCGTTGAGCTACATTCAGCGCGTGGGCAATGGCCGCGTGTTCTACGAGGCGCACGGTCACGATGAAAAGATTTACTTCTCGCGGCCCTTTGTCGCTCACATGCTGGCGGGAATCCAATACGCTCTCGGCGACCTGAAGGCCGACGATAGCCCGAGCGCAAAACAATAAGCAGCACTGGCGCCTCCGGCGGTCCGAGGCATTGCGGCCATTTTCCGAGCTTCTACTTCTTGCTGCCTTCGGACCACGGCGGCACAATCCTGTTCATGCGAGCGTACGCCACCAATTGCCCCATATGCTCGTTGGCATGGACAATGATCCGGAGGTACATGCGGTCCACGGTGGCATCTCTGCCGCTGACCTTGACCGCGAACTTCTCGGCCGGAATTGCTTCCGCCAGGGCGACGAGTTGCCGTAGTCAGCACTAGCTAGTGCGGTGTCCAGGAAATAACTGGGCAGTAAATCTAGCTGTGTGGCAGGCCATCGTTTTTTGTGGCCTGCCGAGTTCGAGAGCGGTGCGCAGACGACAAACAACGATCGTCAGCGCCGCGCCGGGCAAAGGAACTGTCCAGTTGATTCGCGGACAGTACACTAGCGTCTTCATAATCGCTCCCTTTCGTTCTCTCCTGGCTTGATGCTCTTCCAAAGTCTTACATTTCGACTTTGTTCAACTTCGCGTTCCATTTCATGCGACGCCCGTTTTGGAGCGATAGATTACCCAGTTGCGTGACGATCGCTGCCTGAAAGCCCAGGCTCATCGTTGCAGTCGGCGTCTTCCGCGTTCTCACGCACTCAAGGAAGTTTTGAACGTGGAGGTCGGTCGCCCAGCCAAAGCCCTTCTCCGACTTCTTCGCGATTGCTGCGATCTCCTCCGCTCCCTGTTTGTATACTTTGCATTCCTCGCGCCCGATGTCCATTCGCGCCTGGTCGCCATCGAGCTGATTCATCTGATCGTTGCGGAGCTGGTAGCGCATGGCGGCATAGTTTATCGAGAACACGCCAATAAAGTCTTCCGGGTATTCCGCGGTGACCACCACCGACTCCGGCGTGTCGTAGCCCGCGCGGTGCGGTCTGCCCGCGGCGGCCGTCACTGCCAGCGGATAGCTCGCGTTCATCAGCAGGTGTATCCCGTCGAAGACATGGGCGCCCTGGTCGGTCACAATCCCGCCCCCGTACTCGGCGATGTTTCTCCAGTTTCGAAAGATGAACGGATCCGGCGGGATTCGCGTCTTCACCGGGCCTTGCCATTGTTCCCAATCCAGTGCGCCATCCAGTTTGGCGGTCCGGGCGCCGCCGTTGCCAACGTAGTTATTCAGCCACCATGAGCGCACCATGCGGACGTTGCCCAGCGCACCGCTCGCAACCAATTTTGCCCCATCGAGATAAAGGTCGTAGCTGCGACGCTGCATGCCCACCTGAACGATCTGCTTGGTGTGCTTTTCCGCTTCTACAAGTTGGACGCCTTCTTCCGGCGTGTGGCACAGAGGTTTTTCCACGTACACGTCCTTGCCGGCCGCCAGGGCATCCAGCACCATCTGCGCGTGCCAATGTTCAGGCGTGGCTATCAGTACCGCCTGGATGTCTTTATCCGCCAGCAGTTCTTTATAGTTGCGATAGATCTTGGGGTGGGTTCCCGGCGTCTTAGAGGCAGTGGACAGGGCGTTCTCCAGATTGGGCTCATAGACGTCGCATATGGCAGTGACACGAAGCGCAGGGTCCTTCTGGAACACCGTCATCACGAAGGTACCTCGGCCTCCGCTGCCAATCACACCGAGGTTGATCTGGTCCGAAGGCGCCGCCTGGACCGCGAGCACGCTTCCGCCAGCAAGCAAGAACGTTCTTCTATTCATGACTCTCCTGAAACCGCGACTTCCCGCGAAGCTGGATAGCGGCTTCGACGCCCGTCCTGAGGCATTTCGCCGCAATCCGCAAATTCATTGTACTCCCGTCGGAGAAATGTTCCCGGCGCGTGCCTTTCATCAGCGCGCTGAGCGAGATCTGCCGGCCAGGGTGTCAAGGTACAAAATCAAAAGCAGGCAGCAGGAAGCAATCGAAACGAATCGTGTA
>Ga0224558_1001165_pt1 | contig 28442 bp, 23 predicted proteins | sample 714S32024metaG_FD_180682 | JGI IMG/M metagenome (GOLD analysis project Ga0224558, IMG submission 180682) | Peat soil microbial communities from Stordalen Mire, Sweden - 717 S3 20-24 | ecosystem: Environmental > Terrestrial > Soil > Wetlands > Peat | place: Sweden: Norrbotten County, Stordalen... | reverse complement strand
ATGGGACTTCTTGTAGAGATCCCGAAGAGTCATAGTGTCGGCCAACAGTAGATTGAGTTGCTCGGTCATTTCCAGCCGGACGGGTTCTTCCAATTGCAACGGCATGACGCTGGTCACGGTGCCAAAGGGCTGGAGTTCGCGGGCCGACTGGTGGTAGCGGGGTTGGGCTGAAGCTTTTTGCGAATTGCTGGAGATTGGTTTCTTAGGCATGAGATTCTCCTTGAACTACGAATTGGGGGCAAGCAGAAGAGGAGGAAATTGCCAGAACGGAGGTATCTGCTTCCGGTCCTGGTTGCCGGCTCAACCCCTTTTTGGATGCGAATGGCCGGAAATGGATTCCGGGCCTCTCTGCCGATCCTCTCTGAATGTGTGCTGCGCGCTCAGTCGGCAGCGCTGCGCCGGATGCTCTGCACCTCAGTGAGGAAGTCGACTCGAGGCGCACCTTTGACACCTGCACCCGCCATTCTGGCTTTGAGTTCCTCGGAAGCCATGAATGTGCGCGCCTTTTCCAGACTCTCCCATTCAAAGAAAAGAGTGAGGTCGTTGACGTTTCCAGCGCTGCGGAAAATACGGCAGTTGCGCTCGCCGTTTTTGCGCCGCCAGTCGTAGGCGGAATCGAACAGCGCTTTCCAGGCCGCATAGTCGGCGACTTCGTGGTGGATGAGAACGTTGATCATGATTTCGGATGCACTCCTTCCCAACGTGAAACGTTGCCCCAAACGCCGGAAAAATGCAAGGGCTGGGATCACAGAGCACTGGACTTGCGGGCCGGTTGTGATTAACTCTCAGCAATTGGAAGCGGGGCGGGGCCACCGGATGGCCGGGGAGATGTAAATGGGCCGCAGGAGACGATTTTCGAACTTTCCTGCGAGGCGAAAGGTCGGTAAGCCACCTCTGGACGGCTTGGTTGTTGGTGTAATGGGGATTTTTCGCCAACAACCGATCTGAACCCTATTCAACTCGTTAGTTCTCGTTGACTTGCCCTGGTGTCCCGCATAACATAGCGTCGCGCCAATGAGCGGCCCAACCCATCTCGCACTACCGCATTGTCGAGAAGCTCGGTGTCGGTGGGATGGGCGTGGTATAGAAGGACGAGGATGTGAAGCTCGGCCGGTTTGTCGCTCCGCTCATTGTTCGCACGAGCTGACAAAGACAGTTCAAAAGTTGAAACGAGTAGAAACGAGATTTCTTTCTCCCAGGAGGGCGTACAATCTCGTCGTTTTCGAGGCAAGAAGGAAATTCCAATCAGGAGGTCCGTATGGCTGCCAATCCGCTTCCCACACCAACCCTGACGCTCGCTACTGAGAAAACGCCTACCGAAGCGACCGTTCGTTGCTCAGGCAGAATCACCATGGAAAACGCCGATCAGTTGCGCGATACCGTGCGCCAGTTGATCGCCGAGAACAAGCGCCTCGTGATCGACCTCAGCGATGTCAGCTACCTCGACAGTTCCGGGCTGGGCATGATCGTCGGCGTGTACATCTCGGCCAAGAAGGCCAAATGCGAGTTGAAGCTCATCAATCTCAGCCCGCGCGTGAAGGAGATCTTCACTCTCACACGACTGGATGAGGCGCTGGCAGGCCTAATGCACCATGCGGGCGAAGGCATGGATCATTTCCGCGGGTGATCAACTCCTGAACAGAAGAAAACGTCCGTCTTCCCCCGGTGCTAGAAACGGTTGCCTCTCGTGCGCTTCCAAACGATTCCTTACACGAGGGATCTCGATTGTTGGCGAAACCAGCGTTTACACCAGCTACCTGACAGGTCAGTTCAAAAGGGTCGGATGGGTATGGCGGCGAGTGCCTGAAATGACGGGATTAATTTGTATGGTCGGCCCTAGCAGACGATTTTCGAACTTTCCTGCTAGGCGAAAGGCTGGCCACGTAGGGAAGGGATGGCTCGACCGCTGCGGTCTTAATCGTGATCGTGCTCGCCGCTTGGTGGAGCGGCAGAGGCGAAGTAGCCTTTGCGGGCGTAGACATGCAGTTTGTGACCGTCTTTCTGGGCGGTGATGTTGATGGCGCGGTACTGGCCGTCGCGCCTGAAGGATGCAGGTTTGTAGGAGATCAAGTAACGGCCGCGGACGACTTGTTGCAGGTCGACGAGACTTCCTTTCAGGCCGCCAACGGAGCCTGGGGCAAAGGCGGCTCCGCCGGTAAGTTCCGCCAAAGTGGTCAAAGCACGTTCGCCCACCAGAAAGGCCACATCGGGGTGGCCGGTAAGCTCGCGAGTGCTAACGGTATAGACCGTGACTTCTCCGCGTTGGGCCCGATTGATTGCGCGCTTAAGGGTAACACTGCTGGAGTTATCCTCGCCGTCGCTGATGACCACGAGAATTCTAGCGACGGGTTTGGGTTCGGAGAGGCTAGCCAGTTTGTCGGCAGCGAAGGTAACGGCGTCCCAAAGGGCGGTGCCGCCGGAGGGCGCCAGTTCGCCGACGGCGTGGGAGAGGAGCTTCTGGTCGGCCGTGAAATCCTGAGCAAGCAGGACCGAGTTGGCAACTCCGATGACGAAAGCGATATCACCCTGGCCGATTACGACCTTCTGCAAAAAGTTGCTGGCAGCGTCCTGCTCGAATTTGAAGCGGTCAGCGATGGAGGAACTGGTGTCGATGACGATGCCAAGGCGCAGCGGTAGCTCGGACTCGGTGCGGAATCCGGTAATGGCCGCGGGAGCCTTGTGATCGTCGAGGATTTCGACATCTTTGGCGGTGAGGGTGGTTACGGATTTTCCATGATCGGTGGCCGCGAAAAATACCGGGACCTCGTCGATAGAGGCGTGCAAAGTGAACCCGTCGTTATAAGTCCCCGAAAGTTTTGGAGAAGGGGCAGTGCCGAAGTTAGGGTTGGGCTGGGCAGAAAGGGAAGATTCTGTTGTCCCGCAGGCGAGGCACGCGGCGTCTGCTTCGGCATCGGCGATCTGCTTATTTTCGTTGGACGCCTGCATAAGCTTGCGGACGTTCTGGGGTATTTGCTCCGAGCCGGAGCGGGGTTCATTCTGAGAGAAGCTGAAGGAAACGGTTGCTGGAGAGATTTGCGCTGAAGGACGCTTCGCCTCCTCGTCAAGTTCCTGCATCACATGGAGAGCCACGCCTGCGGCTGGCGACTTGGGATCTTCCTTTAAAAAAGTTCCTAACTCTTGTCGGGCTTGCGCGAGATTTCCTTGCTCTTCGAGGGCCGCAGCGGCATAGAAATGAACCATGGCAGCGCCTTCGTGTTGGCGGTCATGGACGTGATGAGCCGTGGTGATCGCGGCGTTATAGTCACGGTTCAGGAGCTGTCCGTAGGCCAACGCCGTAAGCACGGTAAGATCGAGGGGAGCGAGAGCGGAAGCTTTTTGAATGGATTCTTGCGCGGCGGAAAAGTGCCGGAGGGCGAGCTCGGCGCAACCCAGGTTCAGAAAGGAATTAGGCAGGTGGTCATCGAGCGAAACGGCTTGGAAGAATTCGGCCCGCGCTTGATCGTTCTGCCCTAAACCCAAATAGGCTGTGCCGAGAGCATTGTGCGCCGAGACGAAGCTGGGATAGATCGCAGTGGCAATCGTCAGGTGCCCCACGGCACCCTGATGATCCTTGCGCATCAGGAGCTGATAGCCCTTCTCGAACTCTCGACGGGCCTTGCCGGGAGCTTTGAGGTCGAGCGCAGAGAGAGAACCGCTGGGGCTCTCCAGTGGGCTCTGGTGGCCGGATATAGCCCACAAATCATTCGTGAATTGTTCAGGAGAGATCAGGCCGAGCGACCCGGGCATACCTGTAACCCCCCCCATGTTGGAATTCGGGATGCTCATTATCTGAGCAGCTGCGGCGCAGGAAAGAAATAGGAGGAGAAATGCCTGTAGGAACTTTCGATTGATCATAGTCCTATGCTTCCCAGCGAAACACTCGGAACGGTGCACGTTTGCGCGCCCGTATAAGGGGTTATAACAGTCTAGTCCGATCGAGTTGGTTGGACAAGGAAAAAGCTTACGAGTTAGGAAGTGTTAACCCGCGGCTAGCCTTACGAGGAATTCAGCAAAACGCGGTGAATTGCTCAAATCAGTGCTTTGAACAACGGGACGGACGGCGTAAGTCTTTGGCTCGCTTACCGAAAACCGTTCGATCTGATCTTGCAGCGGGCAGGAAATGAAGAATGGTCGGGACGGCGAGATTTGAACTCGCGACCCCTTGCACCCCAAGCAAGTGCGCTACCAGGCTGCGCTACGTCCCGATGGAATCCGCTGTCGAGGATGACAGCGTGGGGGTTGACTTTCAAATTCTACACCAGGCGGCAGCTACAGGCGGAGAACACCTACCCTGAATTGTCATTCCGAGCGCGGCAAGGGATCTGCAACTTGCGGCGAACTACAGATCCCTCGCTGCGTTCGGGATGACAAAATCGGGCGAACTGCGATTGATAACGAGCTTTCAGCTTCGCCACGGACTGCTACCCCTAACCCTTTGTCACAAACGGAGGGTGATGAGTATCACTTCGCCCCGGCTGCTTATCACGGCAACATGATCGGTAGAGCGAATCCAGAATGGCTGTGACCACAGGCGGATGCCGAGCCGCGGTTGGCTTGTACGGGTGAGACGCCCGTCCCCACACGAGCTTGGTACGGCGACGGTAAATCCGCTCTACTCAGACAGGCGAGGCTTTTCTTGGCGATCTTAGTGGTGGGGGGAGCGGGGTACATCGGCAGTCACGCGGCTAGGGCGCTGCGGGGGGCGGGCTATGAGGTCGTGATTTACGACAACCTCTCGACCGGGTTTCGGCGCCTGGCGGAGGGGTTCGAGTTGGTGGAGGGCGACATCGCCGACGAAGCCCGGCTCCGGCCGGTGCTCGCGGATATGGACGCGGTGGTACACTTTGCCGCCCACGCTTATGTGGGCGAGTCGGTGGAGAACCCGCAAAAGTATTTCCGCAACAACGTGGCGGGGGGGGCTGAGCCTGCTGAACTGCGTGCTGGAGGCAGGTATCCGGCGCTTCGTGTTTTCCTCGACCTGCGCCGTGTACGGCCGATCGCGGCGGCACCCGATCCCGGAGGCGACGGCGCGCAAGCCGTTGAATCCCTATGGCGCGTCGAAGCTTTTTTTCGAACACGCGCTGGAAGCTTACGGCCGGGCTCACGGATTGCGCTCGGTGATCCTGCGCTATTTCAACGCGGCGGGAGCCGATGAAAGCGGCGAGATTGGCGAGATGCACCACCCGGAAACTCACCTGATTCCGCTGGCGCTGGCCGCCACCACCTCGAACGGACCGGAGTTGCAAGTTCCCGTTTTGCAAATCTATGGGTCCGACTACCCGACGCCGGACGGTACCTGCGTCCGCGACTACATTCATGTGAACGATCTTGCCGATGCGCACGTGCGGGCGTTGCAGCACCTTGAAGGGGACGGCGACGAAAACGGCGGCGACTCGCTGGTCGTCAATCTTGGGACAGGCCGTGGATATTCCGTGCTCGAAGTCATTCAGGCGGTGGAAAATGCCACTGGACGCCCGGTTCGGCGAACGATCGGACCGCGGCGGCCGGGCGATCCTCCAGCTCTGGTGGCCGATCCGGCCAAGGCTCAAAGCGTGTTGGGATGGAGGGCTAAGCGCAATCTCTCCGACATCGTCGCGAGTGCGTGGAGATGGATGGGGAAAACTTCGCACTCTGCGGGATGGCAGGAATCGGCATGAAGTTACTTATAATGGGTCATGGAAACAACGCGCGCATCGACCTTCGAGATCTGGACTACGGCGACTCCGCCGTCGCACTGAGTGGTCATACCGCCTCTGCCGTCTGGACAGCGTAGGGTGCCAGAAACAGTCCACACATCATCTTTCAGTTTGGCAGTGAAGGGTTGTTCGGAATCGATCTGTTTCTTGCCATAAACAGGCACCAGCACTGCCTCAGCGATCTTTACAGCAGTGGTCGAGTCAGGAACATAACCTTCCTTTGGCCGGTAGCCTTGGCCGCGTGCCAGAGTGACTATCAAGAGCGAAAAGCCGAGCACCGTGCAAATTCTCATGTTGAGTCTCCATCTCACTATTCTTGGCCGGATCCTCCCTGCGGCGGGCTTTTCAAATTACCAATTACAAATCACCAATTGCAAATTCTTTCCTTATCCGCTCCCACGTCACGTCCAGCGGTTCGGGCAGTACCCTGGTTTCGCCGATCACGCTGATAAAATTCGCGTCCGCTACCCAGCGCGGCAGAATGTGCATGTGGATGTGTCCAGCCACGCCGGCGCCCGCAGCTTTTCCCATATTCATGCCGAGATTGATGCCGTCGGGCCGATAGAGGGAGCGCAGAAGCACCTCCATCCGTTGGGTGAGAGCCATCATCTCGTGGGCGGCATCAGCGGGGAGTTTGTGGAGTTCGTCGAGGTGGGCATAGGGCACGACCATGACATGCCCATTCGTGTACGGATAGGTATTGAGAATGACGTAGCAATGCGCGCCGCGGTGGACGATGCGGGCCTGCTGGTCGTCTTCTTTAGGAGCATCGCAGAAGATGCAGCCCGGCTTCTGGTCGGCGCCAGTGACATAGGCGTAACGCCACGGAGTCCAGAGAAGATCCATGGGGGGAGGGTAGCAGAAATATGCTGCGCGCCGCGAGCTACGAACTGCGAGCTAGAAAGCCGTGGGCGGACGACGGTTTGCTCCTAGCTCGCGGCCCGAAGCTCACGGCTCACCGCCAGTGTGACAAGTCTGTAAATTCTCAGGTCTTTGGCCGGAATCCCGTTTGACACTTTTCCAAAGCGGTTGCTATAGTCAAAGTGTCCCTATTTGGACGCGGTTTCGAACCGGCTGGAATTGTCCTAAGGTCGTCCGCCAGGTCGGCCTCAACACAACCTAATGACCACGCCAGCAGTCCGCTACACCACGTCCCATATGAGTTGCGCACGAACGCGTGCGACACAGAGGCTATGAACTTGCTCGACGACACCACCGCTCGCAATCTTGAAACCAGTCTTGAAACCATGACAACTGCACACGACACCCACGCCGGCGCCTCGGCCGTACTAGATGCTCCCGAGGCCGCACAACCTTCACCCGCGGAAGCGCTGGCTTCCGCCCCTGACGCGCAAGAAATCGACACTCGTGAAAACGACGCTTGTGGAGACGAACCTCCTGAAAATTCAGGCCCCGAGAATGCCACGGCTGCCAGCGATGATTTCGCGGCCGCCCTCCACCACTTCGAGACTGAAACCGAGGAAGCGGTTGGCGAGGACCACGTAATCAAAGGCCGCGTAGTGAAACTGACCGCGACCCACGTCGTCGTCGATATAGGGGCGAAATCCGAAGGCATGGTGCCGATTGCGGAAGCTCTCGATCACGAGGGCAAGCCGAAGTTCCAGCCCGGCGATGAGATCGACGTAATGCGGGACAAGGGTGAAACCGAAGAGGGCTACGTCAACCTTTCGCATCTGAAGGCACATCGGCTGCGGTCGTGGGACGAGATCGAGCGCGCTTACAACGAAAAGAAGCCGATCCAGGGCATCGTCGTGGAGCGCATCAAAGGCGGCCTGACCCTGGACATTCACGGAGCGCGCGCCTTCCTGCCGGGCTCGCAGGTGGACCTGCGTCCCATCCGGAATCTGGATGGCATGAAGGGCCAGACGATGGAAGTGGCCATCATCAAGCTCAACAAGAAGCGCGGCAACATCGTGGTCTCGCGCAAACAGCTTCTGGAAGAAGAGCAGTCGGAGAAGCGCGGCAAGACACTACAGCACCTGGAAGAAGGCAGCGTCCTCACCGGCATCGTCAAGAACCTGACCGAGTATGGGGCGTTTGTCGATATGGGCGGAATTGACGGCCTCTTGCACATCACCGACATGTCGTGGGGACGTCTGACTCATCCCCGCGATCTGGTCAATGTCGGCGACCAGATACAGGTGAAGGTGCTGAAGTACGACAAAGACAAGCAGCGCGTTTCGCTGGGCTTCAAGCAGCTCACGCCGGATCCGTGGCTGGATGCGGAGCACCGCTACCCGGTGGGCGCGCACGTCCACGGGCGCGTGATCAGCGTCACCGATTACGGCGCCTTCGTGGAACTCGAGCAGGGCATTGAAGGCCTCGTCCACGTGAGTGAAATGACGTGGTCGAAACGGATGAAGCATCCATCGAAGCTGGTCAATGTAAACGACCAGGTGGATTGCGTAGTCCTGAGCGTGAACCCGACCGAGCGCCGGATATCGCTCGGCATGAGACAGCTCGCCTCCAACCCCTGGGATACGCTGCACGACAAATATCCGGTGGGGGCGACGGTCGAGGGGCGAGTGCGCAATCTGACCGAGTTTGGCGCTTTCATTGAAATCGAAGACGGAATCGATGGCTTGGTACACGTCAGCAACCTGAGCTGGACGACTCGCGTGAAGCATCCTTCCGAGGTGTTGAAGAAGGGCGATAAGGTGAAGGCCATCATCCTGGCCATTGAACCGGACAAGCGGCGCCTTTCTCTCGGCGTGAAGCAGATGCAGCCCGACGTTTGGGATTCGTTCTTCGCGCAGCACCGCGTCGGCGACATCGTGCATGGCAAGATCCTGCGCGTGGCCAACTTCGGCGCATTTGTCGAGATTGCCGAAGGCATCGAAGGCCTGTGTCACAACTCGGAAGCGGTCGACGGGAACGGACAGCCGATGCATCTCGAACCCGGCGGCGAGTTCGAGTTCAAGATCATCAAGATGAATCAGGAAGAGAAAAAAGTGGGCCTGAGCATCCGGGCGGTGGGCGAAGAAGCGTCGCGGCAGGAAGTCGAGTCTTACAAGCACCCGGCATCGTCGTCCCCCTCCTCCTCAAACAGCACCACCATCGGCGATTTGATCTCGTGGAAACGTTCCGGCGGGGACAGCAACTAACTTCTGATCACTAACATCAGGAATTCAGGCCACCGCATGTGGTGGCCTTTTTCTTGGCCTTCCCAAAACCCGCTCGAATGATTGTGTGGAGGCGGTTCTTCGCAGCCTGCCAGGCGGAGCCGAAAGGGCCTACTTGGTGTCGATTTTCAAACTGATGTAAACCTGCGAGCGATCGTCGAATTGGCTGACCGTTTTCGTGTGGCTCTTGCGGTTGTTGTACTGCGCATACACTTCGTAATCGATGCTGGGCTGAAGCGCCGGAAAACGATAGGTTCCGTCCGGGCCGACGATATAAGTTTTCACCGAGCGGGTGTGGGTGTTGGTCAGGTAGACGACCGCGTTCGGCAAAGGATTGTCGCCGCCGTCCAGCACCTTGCCAGTGAGCAGGCGGGTCTTGTCTTCCTTCGAATCGTGGCCAACCAACTGCGCTGGAGCCGCCAAGACCGATGTCGACGTGCAGAAGATCGACGCCGACAACATAACCAGCGACAACATGAGCCGCAGCGATGCCGCAACTTCGATGACCGCATTCTTCATGAATTTCTCATTACTGGTGCCATTGTCATTGCCGGTGCCGGCGATTCCCTCACGGCGGCCATTACCAGTCTAAATGAAGACCGACGTCAGAACGCTCGTCATAGTCGATATGCACGGGCACTTCGGAGCTCGGCTTCAACTGCCTGCCCGAGGGCAGCTTGTAGCCCTTCACGTCCGCCCAAACGATGTAATCGGCCTTGCCGACGGGCAACCGCTGGGCGAACTCGCCGGTGTGATTGGAGTAGAGTTCCCAGCGCGCCTTTTTCTCGCTGGCGCGCCGGATCTTCACCTTGACCCCGTAGAGCGGGTGCCCGTCGGGGTCCCACACCGTTCCAAAGATCAGCGCGTAAGGCTGCGGTTTGTCGCGGCCGCTAGCCCGCGCGTTCACAGGGGCAAGCAGACACGCCAGGAACAAGACTGATGAGGCCATTGCAACAAAACGCCGGAACGCCCGGATATGTGCAGAATTGTTCAGGAGTCTTCGTCCTCATCCTCTTCGTCGTCGGCGTCTTCTTCGTCCTCATCTTCCAGATCCTCGTCTTCGCCGACGGGCTTCAGTTCCACGGGATTCACTGTAACCACCTCGAAGTCCGTGCCGCACTCGGGGCAGGAGACGACCGCGCCTTCATCGACCTCATCTTCATCGATGTCGAGATCCGTCTCGCATTCAGGACAGTACACCATGTTTTCCTCCGCGTTCGGGGTACCTGTTATATTTAGTTTCTTCGTGAGGAAAAGGTCAAGTGTCTTGCCAAGAAAATTCTGAGCGGGCCGAGTCTGCCAGTTCCGGTTTTCCCTCAACGGGTCTTGTGGCAGCCTGGGTGGTTGCCGTGGGGTTGGCGTTTGGCATTCCTCTGTGCCGGGCTCAGGAAATGGCGCAGGGGCCTGCGCCGCGCATGGCATCCGACCCGCACACCGACTCGCACATCGCTGAAGCGATCCGGCAAGTTTCGGCGGACCGCATCCGGCAGACGATCGAGAAGCTGGTGAGCTTCCAGAATCGGTCCACAATTTCTGCGCAGGACGAGGAATCCGTCAAAGCGGGGAAGGGAATCGGAGCGGCGCGGGAGTGGATCAAGTCGGAGTTTGAGCGCTACTCCAAAGACTGCGGCGGCTGCCTGGAGGTGAAGACTGACACTTTCACCGAGCCGCCCGGCGACCGCATCCCGAAGCCGACCGAAATCACCAATGTTTATGCGGTGCTGCGCGGAAGCGACCCCCGGCAGGCGGATCGCATCGTGCTGGTAACCGGCCATTACGACTCGCGTAACAGCGATACTTTCAAGGGGACCGACCCCGCGCCGGGCGCGAATGACGATGGCAGCGGCACGGCGGTGAGCCTGGAATGCTCCCGCGTCTTGAGCAATGCTGGCAGCAAACTTAAGTTCCCGGCGACGATTATTTTCCTGACGGTCGCCGGCGAAGAGCAGGGTCTGAACGGCAGCAAGCATTTCGCCCAGATGGCTAAGCAGCAAGGGTGGAACATCGAAGCCGTCTTGAACAATGACATTGTGGGAGGCGACCGCAATCCGCAACAGGATACGAGCGTGGTGCGCGTTTTTTCCGAAGGGCTACCGGCGGTGGCGAGCGAGGCTGAAATTCGGCGAATTCGAATGCTCGGCGGAGAGAGCGACTCGCCTTCGCGCGAGCTAGCGCGCTATATTGCCGACATCGGACGCTCGTACGATGCGGGAGTGAAGCCGCTTCCGATCTTCCGACTGGACCGCTTCCTGCGCGGCGGCGACCACTACTCTTTCAATCAGCAGGGTTTCGCTGCTGTGCGGTTCACCGAATTCCGCGAAGATTTCAACCATCAGCATCAGAACGTTCGCAAGGATGACGCCAACGGCATCGAATATGGAGACCTGCCGAAGTTCGTGGACTTCGACTATGTGGCGCACGTTGCACGGCTGAACGCGGCGACCCTGGCCTCGCTGGCATCGGCTCCAGCCCCGCCGGCGACCGTAAGAATGCTGACCAAGAACCTCGAAAACGACACGACTTTGACGTGGGAGCCTGCGGCCGGTGCAGTCACCCATGAGGTGGCTTGGCGTTCGACGAACGCGGCCGATTGGGAGTACGTCCAAGCGGTCAGCAGCGGTGCGCGTGCAAGCCTGAAGGTTTCGAAGGATAATGTGGTATTCGGTGTGCGCGCGGTAGATGCGGCGGGACATCGCAGTCTGCTAGTTGTGCCGGAGCCGGAAAGATAATGGACCAATTTTGATGAGTCGCGGACAAACCATCTCGTTCAGCTTTCCCCCATTTGCCGGATGGGTGAGGCGCATCATTCTGACTTGCACGGGGATCTATCTGTTTCAGAAGGTGATGGAGAATTTTGCCCCGGACGTTGTCGTTCAGATGCGGGAGTGGCTGGCGCTGATTCCGGTTGCCGTGATGCATGGCAAAGTGTGGCAAGTGGTCACGTACTCGTTGCTGCACGCCGGCTTCAGTCATGTGTTTTTCAACATGCTCACGCTCTGGTTCATCGGCGCCTACCTGGAGCGCGATTGGGGGCCGCGACGGTTCATCGAGTGCTACACGTTCTGCGTGGTGGGCGCGGCCCTGATAACCATCGCGGTCTCCTATACCCATTTCCTTGGGATGAACCCGAGGATTGGAACAGTGGGCGCATCGGGCGGAATTTTCGGCCTGCTGATGGCCTTTGGGATTCTTTACGCGGATCAGGAAATGTATTTGTTTCCGCTGCCTTTCAGGATCAAGGCCAAATACCTGGTCGGCATTTGGGTGGTGGTGGCGATCATTGCAGTTTTTGAGCCATCGCAAGGCGGAGTCGCGGTTTTCGCTCATCTGGGCGGGTTGCTCTTCGGCTACCTGTGGGTGAAATTCATGCCCTCTCGCGGCATGAGCTATGTGGCGTCCGAGCGTTATTTTGGCGTGCGAAATTCTTACTACCGCTGGAAACGGCGGCGCGCGGCGAGAAAATTTGAAGTCTATATGAGAGATCACCATCGCAAAGTCACCTTCGACGAGCACGGAAACTACATACCTCCCGACGATAACGACAAAACGAATGGCGGCTCGAAGTCGGGCTGGGTGAATTAGCCGTCAGCCCTCAGCCGTCAGTCATCAGTTCTCAGGCATCAGGTATCAGTAAAATCTACCGCATGCGATCCGCAAGAAACCCCAGAGGTAGAGACGCCGCGTCTCCTGCGCCCAGTCGGCGCGGTGGTTCCAGGCATGGCAATCGTGAAACCGCTCTAGCTGAACACCGCTTCAAATCTTGGCATGATGCTCGCAGGAAGTTCTATCGCCCGGGCCTTCACCTTGAAACCCAAGTCGTGTCCCGCGCCTTCCACCTTCATTAACTCGGTTTTGGCTGGGACTAGCCGCAGGGCGGTCGTCATCTCTTCAACACTTCCGAAGGGGTCGCGCGTTCCGTGCACGAAGAGGCTGGGCGTGCGCAGACTGGTCAGGTGCTGGACGCGGAGTTGCTGCGGCTTGCGCGGTGGATGCAGAGGGTAGGAGAGCACCAGCAGGCCCGAGACCAGCTCTGACTTGACCGAGTCTGGTTCGGCGGCGCAGAGTATCGTCGACTGGCGGCCGCCGTAGGAGTGGCCGCCGAGAAAGATCCGGCCCGCGACCTCTTGCCGCAAAACCGCCACCGCGTTGCGCAGACCCGCGCGATCGCGCTCCGCATTGCCTGGAAACGGCGGACGGGTTCGCCGTTCGCCCTCCTGGCGAAAGGGCAGATCGCAGCGCAGAACCAGGTAGCCATGTCCGGCAAAAGTTTCGCTGATCGCGACCAGCAGAGGCGCCGTGCAATCCGAGCCCGCGCCGTGGGTGAGGATCAGCGCGTCGCCGTTGGCAGTCGCGGGTGAGTGCAGGAATCCGCGGACTGCCGGGTTCAGCGAGTCATCGAAAAAGGCGACGGTCGGCTGCATCGCATCAAGACCTCTGGTGGTTTGCTTACAACCTAAGATTGAAGTTACGGCTGGCGAAAACGAAAGCAGATCCTTCGCTTCTCTCAGGATGACAAGATTTACTGGCGAAAACGAAAGCAGGTCCTTCGCTTCGCTCAGGATGACAAGACTTAGACGACAAGATTTAATAGCTGTTTCTTCTGCCGCTGCGTCGAGCGATCACTTTCTCCCGCTGTGGCAAACGCCTTCGCCGTCAGTGCGTTTCCGTGTCTGCCCGCGGCGGCGGAACTTTCGTGAGACCGCGAGGAAAGAGCATGGCATTGAATTCGGCGCCGATCAGCACCGCCAGCGAGATCAGATACATCCACAGCAGCAGCGCAATACCCACACCGAGCGAGCCGTAGATCACGCTGTAGTCGGCGTAGTGCTGCAAATACAATCCAAACAGCGCGGTGGAAATCAGCCACATGGCGGTGGCAAGAACGGCGCCCGGCAAAACGCTGTGCCAGGGCTGAGTTCGGGGCACCGCGTTGTGATAGATAAGCTGGATCACGGCGATGCTGGTCATAATCGCGATGGCCCAGCGGATTGCGCCCCACAATAACAGAATCAAGGGCCCGAATTCGTGGCCGATGTGAAACAGAATCCGCGTTTCAATGCGGCTGCCGAAGGCAACCAGAATGGTGGCGAAGGTCAGGGGCAAACCGGCCATCAAGACCAGCGAGATCGCGATCGCGCGCTCTTTGACCAACCCCCAGGTTTTGGGAAGCTGGTAGGCGCGGCGAAAGCCATCCATCCAGGAGATGATGGCGCCGGAAGCGCTCCAGACGGTCAACAACGAAGTGAAGAAGAGCAGGCCGACCGGACGGTCTGTGGCGCCTTTCAGATAGGAAAGCGCGGCTGAGCTGCCCGCAGGCAAAATGGTGCCGAGCGCGTAGGAGACCTCGCGCAGGTAGACTTGGCCCCGGCTAAGGGTGGCAAGAACCGAGCCGAGCACCAGTAAGGCGGGGAAAAAAGTGAAGATGGCCGAATAGGCGGACGCTTTGGCGGTTCCGAAAGCGTCGTGCTCGAAGGCACGCCAGATCGACAGGCGGAACAGCCGCCAGAAGCGCCCTAGCGCCGGGGCCAACACCAGTCCGCCAGGAATCGGCTCCGGCTTGGGGTTCGGATCCTGAGGCTGCCCGGTCAGGCGCTGTGATTCCAGTGCTAGAGACATTGGGTTCAAGAAACGGTCGTCCTATCACGCGTCATTTTATAGCGAATCCAGAGTTGCTGCGACTTTAAAGGTACATGCCGAGCTGCTCCACCCCGTCAACCCAACACCGGGCTTGACGGGGGCCCGGTGCGCTCGGCATGGACGGGGCAAAGCCCCGTCACCACACGAGCAAAAAACTAAGGGGCGACTTGCGTCGCCCCTGCTGATGGTTCGGTTCGCCTATTCCGCGGCGAGTTCTTCGGTCTCGCCTTCGTGCCGCATGAGTTCGAGAGCGCGCTCGGCATCTTCGTAGGCTTGCGAGACTTCCTCCTGCACCTTGCTGGCGGCCTCTTCCATCTCCGGAGAGAGACGCACGTTCCGGTAATATTCCATGCCGGTGCCGGCGGGAATCAAGCGGCCCACGATCACGTTCTCCTTCAAACCGCGCAGATGATCGACCGCTCCCTGAATGGAAGCTTCGGTCAGCACGCGCGTGGTCTCCTGGAAGGAGGCAGCGGAGATAAACGAATCGGTCGAGAGCGACGCCTTGGTGATACCGAGCAGCAACGGGCGCCCGGTGGCCGGTTTGCCGCCTTGCGCGATGGCACGCTCGTTCTCCTCGTGGAAGCGGAACTTGTCCACTTGCTGTTCGAGCAGGAACTGGGTGTCGCCCACATCTTCAACCTTCACCCAGCGCATCATCTGGCGCACGATCACTTCGATGTGCTTGTCCGAAATGTTCACGCCTTGCAGTCGGTAGACTTCCTGGATTTCGTTCACCAGGTAAGCCTGCAGCTCCTTCTCACCGAGCACGGCGAGAATGTCGTGCGGGTTGAGCGGGCCGTCCATCAGCGGTTCACCCGCCCGGACACGCTCGCCTTCCTGCACGTTGATGTGGACGCCGCGCGGAACGGAATATTCCTTCTCCGTGCCGTTATCGGCGGCCACGTAGAGCTTGCGCTGTCCCTTGGCCACTTCGCCGAAGCGCACCACGCCATCGATTTCGCTGATGACGGCGGTCTCGCGCGGCTTGCGGGCCTCGAACAATTCGACCACGCGCGGCAGACCGCCCGTGATGTCTTTGGTCTTGGTGGTCTCGCGCGGGATCTTGGCCAGCACGTCGCCCGGAAACACCGTGTCTCCGTCCTGAACCATGAGGTGAGCGCGCGAAGGCATCAGGTATCGCTTGCTCGCCTTGCCCTTGATTACGATGGCCGGCTGGCGCTTCTCGTCGGGCGAATCCGCCACCACGTGACGCGACAGGCCCGTGACCTCGTCAACTTCTTCATGCAGCGTGATGCCTTCCTGCAAGTCCTTGAACTGCGCGGTGCCGCCAATTTCAGTGAGGATGGCGAAGGTGTATGGATCCCACTCGACGAGTGCCTCGCCGAGCGCAACCGGACCGCCTTCGGCGACCTTCACCTTGGCGCCATACACGACCGCATAGCGCTCGCGTTCACGGCCTTTTTCATCCACGACCGCGATCGAGCCCTGGCGATTCATGACCACGAGGTCTCCGGTCTTGGACTTCACGGTCTGCAGATTGACGAAGCGCACGATGCCGTTGCTCTTGGCGTCGAGGCGTGACTGTTCCGAAACTCGCGACGCCGTGCCTCCGATGTGGAAGGTGCGCATGGTGAGCTGCGTTCCAGGTTCGCCGATGGACTGAGCCGCAATCACGCCGGTAGCCTCGCCGAGTTCGACGAGACGCCCGGAAGCGAGATTGCGTCCGTAGCACATGACGCAAACGCCGCGCCTCGATTCGCAGGTGAGCACGGAGCGAATCTTCACCCGCTCGATACCGGCGGCCTGAATCGCGCCCGCCAGATCTTCGGTGATCTCATGGTTCACGTCGACCACGACCTGGCCTTCGTAGTCCTTGATTTTTTCGAGCGAAACGCGGCCCACGATGCGGTCGCGCAGCGGTTCGATAATTTCACCGGCCTCGACAATACCGGAGACGAAAATTCCGTCCACCGTGCCGCAGTCGTATTCGCTGATGATCACGTCCTGGGCAACGTCAACCAGACGGCGCGTCAGGTAACCCGAATCGGCGGTCTTCAACGCCGTATCGGCCAACCCCTTGCGGGCGCCGTGCGTCGAGATGAAGTATTCGAGCACCGTCAAACCTTCACGGAAGTTGGCCGTGATCGGCGTCTCGATAATTTCGCCCGTCGGTTTCGCCATCAGTCCGCGCATTCCGGAGAGCTGGCGGATCTGCTGTTTCGATCCGCGGGCGCCGGAATCGGCCATGACGTAAATCGGATTGAGTTCGCCCTCTTTATCCCGCCTCTGCATCTGGTTAAACATTTCATCGGCAACTTTTTCGGTGATGGACGACCAGATTTCGATGACCTTGTTGTAGCGTTCGCCGTTGGTGATGGCGCCGTCCAGGTACTGCTGCTGCACGGCGATCACCTGCTTGTCGGCGTCTTTCACCAGGGTCTTCTTGTTGTCCGGGATCACCATGTCGTCAATGCCGATGGAGAGGCCGGCGCGCGTGGCGTATTTGAAGCCGAGCGACTTGATCTCGTCGAGCATTTTGACTGTTACTTCCAGGCCGAACCGCAGGTAGCAGTAATTGACCAACTGGCCGACGCCCTTTTTCTTAAGCAGACCGTTGATGTATGGCATAGCCACGTTGACGCCCGGCACTGTCTTGGGCAAATGGTCGTTCAGAATAGCGCGGCCGACGGTGGTATTCAGGAATTCGCGCTTAATGTGCACGGGCTCCGTGTGGTTCACGTCCTGATCGTCGTAGGCCTGCGTCAGGTCGATGACTTCGCCGGTGTAGCGCAGGCGAATCGGGGTGAGCGTTTCCACCTCGCCCATTTCGAGCGCGATCACGACTTCGTCGATGTTGGCGAACGAACGGCCTTCGCCCTTCGCGCCCGGTTTCGCTTTCGTCAGATAGTAGAGACCGAGCACCATGTCCTGCGTGGGCACGGTGATAGGCTGGCCTGACGCCGGCGACAGAATGTTGTGCGAAGACAGCATCAAGACGCTGGCTTCCACCTGCGCCTCGGGCGAAAGCGGAATGTGCACCGCCATCTGGTCGCCGTCGAAGTCGGCGTTGAACGCGGTGCAAACCAGCGGATGGATCTTGATTGCTTTGCCTTCCACCAGCACCGGCTCAAACGCCTGAATGCCGAGGCGATGGAGCGTAGGCGCGCGGTTCAGCATCACAGGATGATCTTTGATGACCTCTTCCAGAATGTCCCAGACGATCGGTTCCTGCTGCTCCACCATTTCTTTTGCCTGCTTGATGGTGGTGCAGTTTCCCGTTTGTTCCAGCCGGTGATAGATGAACGGCTTGAACAATTCGAGCGCCATCTTCTTCGGCAATCCGCACTGGTGCAGCTTGAGCTCGGGGCCGACGACGATCACCGAACGTCCGGAGTAGTCCACGCGCTTGCCGAGCAGGTTTTGGCGGAAGCGTCCCTGCTTGCCTTTCAGCGTGTCGGAGAGCGACTTCAGTGGCCGGTTGTTGGCGCCACGCAGAACGCGCCCGCGGCGTCCGTTGTCGAACAGAGCGTCGACCGCTTCCTGCAACATGCGCTTCTCGTTGCGCACGATGACTTCGGGAGCGTGCAGGTCCATGAGCTTCTTCAGCCGGTTGTTGCGGTTGATGACGCGCCGGTAAAGATCGTTCAGATCGGAAGTGGCGAAGCGTCCGCCATCCAGAGGAACCAACGGACGCAGCTCTGGTGGAATCACCGGGAGCACGTCGAGAATCATCCATTGCGGTTTGTTGCCGCTCTTGCGGAAGGCCTCGACCACTTTCAGGCGCTTGGCATACTTCAGGCGCTTCTGCAGCGAGGTTTCGTGCTTCATCTTCTCGCGCAGTTCGGCAGCCAGCGAATCGACCTCAATGCGCTTCAGAAGCTCCTTGATCGCTTCCGCGCCCATCATGGCTTTGAAGCCAGCGGGGCGATATTGCTGATCGAGTTCGCGGTACTTGGCTTCGTCCTTGATGACTTCGCGTTCTTTTACCGGGGAGTCGCCGGGATCGACGACCACGTAGGCCTCGAAGTAGAGAATCGCTTCCAGATCGCGCAGAGAAATATCGAGCAGATGCCCGATGCGGCTGGGCAGTCCCTTGAAGAACCACACGTGCGAACAGGGCGACGCCAGCTCGATGTGGCCGAGGCGCTCGCGGCGAACTTTAGACAGCGTGACTTCCACGCCGCACTTGTCGCAGATCACGCCGCGATGCTTCATGCGCTTGTACTTGCCGCAGAGGCACTCCCAGTCGGTGACCGGGCCGAAAATGCGCGCGCAGAACAAGCCATCGCGCTCCGGCTTGAAGGTGCGGTAGTTGATGGTTTCCGGCTTGGTCACTTCCCCATGCGACCAACTCCGGATCTTTTCCGGGGACGCTAGGCTGATGCGAATGGCATCAAAGTCAGCCACCGGATTTGCCATATCGAACGGGCTCGAACGAAACATGTTCCTCCGCTTTCCTCGGCTGTTGCGCCGCCGCGCGCGGCCTTTGAAGAAGTCGCTAGTCGCTGGTCCTCAGTCGCTAGCTCAATCTCTGACCCGCAGCCTCAAAGGCAATCCTGCGAGTCTCGTTTCCTAAACCTTTGCGTCTGTGCCGCTGGTCGCCGATGACGGTCGCCGATTACTAACGACCGACGACCGGCGAACGACGACTAATCCGCCGCTACAGCCACGGGCTTCTTCTCTGTGATCTTGATCAACTCGACATCCAGGCAGAGCGCCTGCAATTCGCGAATCAGCACGTTGAACGACTCGGGCACGCCCGGCTCCATCGCGGCCTCGCCCTTGACGATGGCCTCGTAGATTTTGGTGCGACCGTATACATCGTCGGACTTCGCGGTCAGCAATTCTTGCAGGATGAACGCCGCGCCGTACGCTTCTAGAGCCCACACTTCCATTTCCCCGAAACGCTGGCCTCCGAACTGCGCCTTGCCACCCAGCGGTTGCTGCGTGATCAGCGAGTACGGCCCGATGGAACGCGCATGAATCTTGTCGTCCACCAGGTGCGAGAGCTTCAACATGTAGATGTAGCCCACCGTGACCTGCAGTTCGAACTTCTCGCCGGTCATGCCGTCGCGCAGCGTGGTCTTGCCCGACGTGGGCAGGCCCGCGCTCGTCAGCAACGCCTTGATTTCCGTCTCCCGGGCGCCGTCGAATACGGCCGATCCCATGAACACGCCATTCTTCAGGGTTGGGGCCAGCGCTTCGAGCTCATCTTCACTCATGTCCGCGATGGTGTCCGCCAGCACGGTGTCCTTGAACAAAGTTTTGAGATCGCGGCGGATGGCATCGCTACGAGTGTTTTGCTTCAGCAACTCGCCAATCTTCAGACCCAGTTCATGACCCGCCCATCCGAGATGGGTTTCGAGAATCTGTCCCACGTTCATACGGCTGGGCACGCCGAGCGGGTTCAGCACGATCTCGACCGGCGTTCCATCCTCGAGGTAGGGCATGTCCTCTTCCGGCAGAATGCGCGCGATCACGCCCTTGTTCCCGTGCCGTCCGGCCATCTTATCGCCGACGCTCAGCTTGCGCTTCATGGCGATGTACACCTTCACCAGCTTGATCACGCCCGGCGGCAGCTCATCGCCCTTGGTCAGCTTATCTTTCTTTTCGTTGACGATCTTCTTGAGCACATCGATCTGGCGCGAGGTCATTTCCTCGATCTCGTCGATCTGCTCATTCACCCGCGGGTCCTTGTCCGCGTATTTAATTCGCTTCAGGTTGCGCGTCGAGATGCGCTCGATCGCGTCGCGATCCAGAATCGTGTCCTTGGTCAGCAACCGCTTGTTGGTGCGCTCGTCGTGCAGGTCGGCTTGCACTTCCTTGCCGCCGAGCAGGCCTTCCAAGCGCTTCAAGCGCTCATCGGTCAGAATTCGGATCTCGTCCGAAAGGTTCTTTTCGAGCTTCGCGATCTGGTTGCCTTCGATGGTCTTGGCGCGCTCGTCCTTCTCCTGGCCTTTGCGCGAGAAGATCTTCACGTCCACCACTATGCCTTCGATTCCGGGCGGGCAGTAGAGCGAAGCGTCGCGCACGTCGCCGGCCTTTTCGCCGAAGATGGCGCGCAGCAGTTTCTCTTCCGGCGTTAGTTGCGTTTCACCTTTCGGCGTAACTTTGCCGACAATGATGTCGCCTTGCTTGATTCCGGCGCCGATGCGGATCACGCCCGCTTCGTCCAGATTTCGCAGCGTGGATTCACTCACGTTCGGGATGTCGCGCGTCACTTCCTCGGGACCGAGCTTCGTGTCGCGGGCTTCGAGCTCGAACTCTTCGATGTGAACGGAAGTGTAGTAATCCTCCTTCACCATTTTTTCTGAAACCAGAATCGCGTCTTCGAAGTTGTAGCCGCGCCACGGCATGAACGCGACCAGCACGTTGCGTCCGAGGGCCAACTCGCCAAAGTCTGTGCACGGACCGTCGGCAATCACTTGCCCCTTCACCACCCGCTGGCCTTTCTTGACGATCGGTTTCTGGTTGATGCAGGTGTTCTGGTTCGAGCGCTTGAACTTGGTGAGCTGGTAAATGTCACTGCCGACCTCGCGCGAAAGCTGCATCGGATGATGCTCGCCCTCGACCCGAACGATGATGCGTTCGGAATCGACTGAATCGATGATTCCGTTACGCCGCGCCAGCACGACCGCGCCCGAATCGCGCGCGGTAACGCCTTCCATCCCAGTGCCCACAATCGGAGCCTGAGCCCGCAGCAGCGGCACCGACTGACGCTGCATGTTCGCGCCCATCAGCGCGCGGTTGGCGTCGTCGTGTTCCAGAAACGGCACGAGAGATGCGGCGACCGAAACGAGCTGCTTCGGACTGACGTCGACGTAGTCCACTTCGTCGCGGTTCACCAGCACGAAGTTGCCCGCCTTGCGTGCGTTGACCAGTTCCCCGGCGATGCGGCCTTTTTCGTCCAGTTCGATGTTGGCCTGAGCGATGGTGTGCCGGTCTTCTTCCCACGCGGAGAGATAGAAGGAGAACGGCTCGACCTCGACCGGCTTCTTGCGCCGGTCTTTTAAATCAGCGTTGACCTTTTCCATCTCGCTTTTCTCGGCGTAGTCGTTGACTTTGTAGCTGCTGTCGCCGGCATTAACGACGATGACGTAATCCACCACGCGCGCGTTCTTCACCTTGCGGTACGGCGACTCGATGAAGCCGTAGTCGTTGATGCGGGCAAAGCAACTCAACGACGAGATCAGTCCGATGTTGGGACCTTCCGGCGTTTCAATCGGGCAGATGCGTCCGTAGTGCGTGGGGTGGACGTCGCGGACTTCGAATCCGGCGCGTTCGCGCGACAAACCGCCCGGCCCAAGGGCCGACAGTCGCCGCTTGTGCGTGATTTCCGACAGCGGATTTGTCTGATCCATGAACTGCGACAGCTGCGAAGATCCGAAAAACTCGCGGATCGCGGCCATCACCGGTTTAGCGTTGACCAAGTCGTGCGGCATGGCCGTCGACATTTCCTGGTAGACGCTCATTTTTTCCTTGATCGCGCGTTCCATGCGGACCAGGCCGATGCGGAACTGGTTTTCCAGCAACTCGCCAACCGCTCGCACGCGGCGATTGCCCAGGTGATCGATGTCATCCACCGCGCCGATGTTCTTGCGCAGCTTGAGCAGGTACTTGATGGTCGCGTAAAAATCCGTGGGATCAAGCGTGCGCTGTTCCAGGCTCGTCGCCTCCTGGTTTTCGAACAGCTTGATGTTGAACTTCAAGCGGCCCACGCGCGAGAAGTCATACTTGCGCGGATCGAAGAACATGCCCTGGAACAACGCCGTCGCCGTGTCCAGCGTCGGCGGATCTCCGGGGCGCAGCTTGCGATAAATCTCGATCAAAGCTTCCGAGGGACTGACAACCGAATCGCGGCGCAGGGTCTGGCTGATCACCGTGCCCACGTCGTCGCGCTCGGGGAAGAACACGTTCATCTCGATCACGCCCGATTCCAAAATCTTGGCCACCTTGTCGGCGGTGATTTCGGAATTGGCCTCGAGCAGCACTTCACCGGTCGTGGTGTCGACAATGTCGCTCGCCGCCCACGCGCCTTCGAGATCGGTCGTGTCCACTTCGATTTCGCCGATCTTTGCCTTCTGAATCTCCTTCAGCGTCGCAGGGGTGATTTTGCGGCCGGAGTGCGCCACTTCGTCGCCCGACTTTGCCTTGACGCTGTGCGCCAGTTTCATGCCCAGCAAGTTGGTCGGCTTGTCGCTCGCCGGATCCAGCGTCCAGAACAGTTTCTTGTCGCGGACGATCAAGCGGTCCGTCGTATAGAAAGTTTTCAGAATGTCTTCGCCGGAACGCAGGCCGAGCGCTCGCAGGAAAATCGTGCCCAGGAACTTGCGCTTGCGGTCGATACGTACGTACAAAACGTTCTTCTGGTCGTATTCGAATTCAACCCACGATCCGCGATAGGGAATAATCTTTCCCAAAAAGTAAGTGCGGTTGGCCGCCGTCTCGAAGAACACGCCCGGCGAGCGGTGCAACTGGCTGACGATGACGCGCTCGGTTCCATTGATGATGAACGTGCCGTTCTGCGTCATCAGCGGGACGTCGCCGAAGAAAACTTCCTGCTCCTTGATGTCGCGGATGGAGCGGTTGCCGGCCTCATCCTTGTCCCAGATGGTGAGCCGCATCGTGACTTTGAGCGGGGCCGAGTAGGTCATGCCGCGCTCTTCGCATTCCGCCACGTCGTATTTCAGCTGCAACCCAACCGGATCGCCGCACTTGTTGCAGAAGTCGGGAGTATTCGCGTTGTAGGTGCCGCACTTGTGGCAGAGAACCTCGCCCGGATGAAACGGGTCGGTGATCACCGTCGATCCGCAGCTCTTACAGGTCGTGCGCAAGTGATGCAGCCCTTTCAGGTGGCCGCACTTGCACTCCCAGTTGCCAATCGCGAAGTCGACAAACTCAAGCTGGGAAACGTTGCGGAAATCGGTGATCGGAAACACCGACTGAAACACCGCCTGCAGCCCGCCGTCTTCGCGCTCGCTGGGCAGTTTGTCCATCTGCAGGAAGCGGTCATAGGAGCGCTTCTGAACCTCGATCAGGTTCGGGATCTGGATGGTTGCTGGAATCTTGGAAAAATCGAAACGCTTGCGGTGGATATTGTGCTTTGTCATGCTCAGGAACTCCTGCTTTCAGGCAGCCCGAGGCTGCGGTACAGCGCGGAATGAGGGGCGCAAAAAGGCGGCGCCACAAGACTGCTAAACGAGACTGCTAACGAGCGGTTTACGCGGAGAAAAGGCACAGGCACCCGCAAGGACAAGCTTGTCCGCAGGCGCCGTGTGCGACGCTTACTCTTGAATAACTTGTAAAATTCCGCGCCAGTTCAAAAGGCCTGTTTCCGTCCCGCCGCCCGCGGGACCGGCTGCCATACTTTCACTTTCATTCCAGCGACCCTTTTCCGTTCCGCTTCCTGGGTCTATTTGGAGGATGCGGGTCGCCGTTGCCTCGCAGTGAAGCCAGGGTAAGCGGGTTATTTATTAGATATTAACACCACTCCCGAGGATTCAGCTACTGTTCGGTCAAATAATTGCAAGCGGGGTGGGTCGTGTGGTGACGGGGCTTGGCCCCGTCCAAGCGGGCAAAGCCCCGCTTCCACATACCCGCGCCGCCAAGATTATTTGACTTCGACAGTTGCGCCTGCTTCAGTGAACTTCTTCCTAATGGTCTCGGCTTCGTCCTTCGAAACACCTTCTTTGATGCTCTTGGGAGCGCCATCAACCAAGTCCTTCGCCTCTTTCAGACCGAGGCTCGTGACCTCACGTACTGCCTTGATTACATTGATCTTATTGGCTCCGACTTCTTTCAGGACGACCGTGAATTCGGTCTTTTCTTCCGCCGGGGCTGCCGCGCCAGCCGCCGCACCGCCAGCAACCATTACAGGGGCCGCTGCCGCAGCGGAAACGCCTAAACGCGATTCCAGTTTCTTGACCAGTTCGGCCGCTTCCAGCAACGACAGGCCGACTATCGACTCTTCCAACTGCTGTAGATCCGCCATGTGAATCTCTCCGCTTCTTAATGTAAGATTTGCGATTTCGCTATCGTTTTGCCAGGTTCCAGTGCGACCAGGTCGTCAACTCCGGCGCCAGACAACACCAAAGTTTCAGACCGCGCCACCCCGAGCTTCACGATAACCAAATCTTTTTTCGAGCAACATTGCCGCCCAGAAAATTTTGTAATTTTGTAATCGGGTAATTTGGTAATTTGAAAATCTGCTGACGACCAACCGCACGGCAGATTTCAAATTACAAAATTACAAAGTTTCCCAATTACAAAATGCCGGAGGCTTATGCCTCCTTGAATTTTTTCTGCTCCACGCCCTGGCTGACGACCACCGCCAGGTTCCTTCCGACCGCATTCATCGCCGTAACCAGACGCTGCGCCGGAGCGTTCAACAGGAACAACAGCTTCGAATAAAGCTCTTCTTTCGACGGCATGGTCGCCAGCGATTCGATCTCCTTGACCGTAATCACGCGGCCTTCAACCACACCGGCCTTGAAGCTGAATTCCGGATGCTCTTTGGCATACTTCGCCAGCGCCTTCGCCAGCGCCACCGGATCGCCGTGGGTGTACGCGATCGAGGTCACGCCCTGAAGGTTCTTCAACGCTTCCTCGACCTTCGTGCCCTTGCCGGCGCGCTCGGCCAAAGTGTTCTTCACCACGCGATACTTCGCCCCGGTCGGACGCAATGCCTTGCGCAATTCGAAGTCCTGCGTCACTGTCAGCTTGGAGTAAGTAGCCACGATCATGCTCGAAGCGTTCTTCAGTTCGCCACCAAGCTTTTCAACCTGCGCAATTTTCTTAGCTCTGGTAACCGCCATGTTCAAACCCTTTCAGAACTCGTGTGGTGACGGGGCTGTGCCCCTTCCAGCCGGGCAAAGCCCGGCAGCATTGTCGAAACCTATGCCTTGGCCGCAACCTCGATCGGAGTCGTGTCCAGCGCGATTCCCGGCCCCATGCTTGAGCTCAGGTAGCAGGCCTTGATGTATTTGCCCTTGGCTACTGAAGGCTTCGCCTTGATCACACTCGAGATCAGCGTGGTTGCGTTTTCGACCAACTTCTCTGGCGAGAATGAAATCTTTCCCACCGGAACGTGCACGAGCGCGGTCTTGTCGGTGCGGAACTCGACTTTGCCGGCTTTCACTTCCTGTACGGCGCGCGCCACATCCATGGTGACCGTGCCCGTTTTCGGATTTGGCATCAGTCCCTTCGGTCCGAGGATTTTACCCAGACGGCCGACCGATTTCATCATGTCGGGCGTGGCGATCAGCGCATCGAAGTCGGTCCAGTTCTCTTTCGTGATCTTCTCGACCATGTCCTCGCCGCCGACGAAATCCGCGCCCGCCGCCTCCGCCTCGCGAACCTTTTCGCCGGTCGCGATCACCAGAACTTTTTTCGACTTGCCCAGTCCGTGGGGAAGCACCACCGTGCCCCGCACCATCTGGTCGGCATGCTTCGGATCGACGCCCAGCCGCAACGTCACTTCCACCGTCTCATCGAATTTTGCGTATTTCACTTTCTGCAGAAGTGGAACCGCTTCCTGCAACGTATAGGGCCGCGGCTCGACTGCCTTCCGCGACTTCTCGATATTCTTTCCTGACTTCTTCATCCTTCACCTCAGTCTCCCACCGCCGCCTCAATGTTCCGAAGAGCCGTGGTGTTTTCGACACCGGACGCGGCAAGCCGCGTCTCTACTGCTGAATTCTGCCGGCGAGACGCCGGCGCTACCCAACCACATCAATGCCCATAGAGCGCGCTGTGCCCCGCACGCTCCTGATGGCGGCATCGACCGACGCAGCATTCAGATCCGGCATCTTCTGTTTCGCAATGTCCTCGACCTGCTTCAGCGTCACCTTGCCAACCTTATCTTTGTTCGGAGCGCCCGATCCCTTGGCGATGCCGGCCGCGCGCTTCAGCAATATCGAAGCCGGCGGCGTCTTGGTAATGAACGTGAACGAGCGGTCGCTGTAGACCGTGATTACGACCGGAACAATCAACCCTTCGAGTTCTTTCTGCCCGGTGCGGGCATTGAACTGCTTGCAGAACTCCATGATGTTCACTTGCGCCTGCCCCAGCGCCGGTCCCACCGGAGGCGCCGGCGTGGCCTTGCCCGCCGCAATCTGCAACTTTACCGAACCCGTAACTTTCTTTGCCATGACGCCTTTCCCAATTTATCTTCTGCCGCCGAGACGCGGCAAGCCGCGTCTATACAGAAAGTGCTACGCGACTTTCTCCACCTGACCAAATTCCAATTCCACCGGAGTCGAACGCCCGAAAATCGTGACCATCACTTTCAAAGTCTCGCGATCTTCGTTCACGTCGTCGACCACGCCCGTAAAAGTTGCGAACGGACCCTCGCCGATGCGCACCGTCTCGCCCTTTTCGAATTTGACCTTAAGCTTCGGCTTTTCCCGGCTGTCGGCCACTTTGTAAACGATGTGATTGACTTCTTCGTCCGACAGCGGAGTCGGCTGCTGTCCGGTGCCCACAAATCCGGTAACCCGCGGCGTCGACTTCACGACGTGCCAAACGTGATCGTCCATGTCCATTTCAACCAGCACGTAGCCGGGATAGAACATGCGCTCCGAGGTGTACTTCTTGCCGCCGCGGACTTCGGTGACCGACTCGGTCGGAATCAGCACCCTGCCGATCCTGCCCTGCAGCCCGAAAGCCTGCACCCGCGATTCGAGCGACTCCCTCACCTTGCGCTCAAATCCCGAATAGGCGTGGATGATGTACCACTTCATATTCGGATTGCGCGCGGGCTCACCGCCCGGAACTGCTTCCGCAGGCGGAGGAGGCGGCGGTTGCTGGCCGTCTTGGCCGCCGGCGACTGCGGCGCTTTCGTTCTTCTCTTTATTCGAATCCGTATCCGGCATTCAATCGCTTTCTTTCGCTCGCCGCCTAACGGCGCGAGAGATAATGCAGCATCCGCTCCAGGCTGTTGCTGATCGCCAGGTCCACCACCCAGAAAAAAAACGCAAACAGGAACACGGTGATGATCACCACCGTCGTTGTTGCCTGAACTTCCTTGCGCGTGGGAGACGTGACTTTCTTCATCTCCGTGCGCACGTCGTTGTAAAAGGTCTTAATGCGCTCGGGCCAGGACCTCAGCGTCGTTGCAATCGCGTTCTGTTCCACTGCTGTCGCCATACTTCCCGCTTTCCTCGACTGCTACTCCCTCTCGGGCCTGAACTTTTACCCTCAACTCTGGCAGGGGCGGAGGGATTCGAACCCCCAAGTTCGGTTTTGGAGACCGACAGTTTAACCGTTGAGCTTACGCCCCTAAGAACAATTGGTAATTTTGCAATTTGTAATTGGTAATTTGAAAACCAACCTACGCCGTCAGCGCTTGGGGTTTCAATTACAAATCACAAATTACCAATTGCAAATTTACTTCACTTCCTTGTGCAGCGTGTGCTTGCGGCACCGGCTGCAGAACTTCTTCAGTTCCAGACGGTCCGGCGTCGTCTTGCGGTTCTTGGTCTTCGAATAGTTCCGCTCTTTGCAATCGCCACACTGCAACGTAATAATCTCTCGGGGCATTACTCACTCCAAACCAGCCTTTGGCTATTAGCTCTTAGCTTCTACTTTCAAAACCCTGGCCATCCTAGGACAGTCGAACGCTCTTCCTGACGGCTGACGGCTGATGGCTGAAAGCTACGTAATAATCTCCGCGATCGTACCCGCTCCCACCGTGTGTCCGCCTTCGCGAATCGCGAACCGCAATCCCTTTTCCATCGCCACCGGCGTGATCAGCTCGATCACCAGGCTCACGTTGTCTCCCGGCATCACCATCTCCGTCCCCGCCGGCAACTCCGCAATCCCGGTCACGTCCGTCGTGCGCAAATAAAACTGTGGACGATATCCCTTGAAGAACGGCGTATGCCGCCCGCCTTCTTCTTTCGTCAGAATGTAAACTTCCGCCTTGAACTTCGTGTGCGGAGTGATCGAGCCCGGCTTCGCCAAAACCATCCCGCGCTCCACATCTTCTTTCGCGATGCCGCGC
>Ga0224558_1001161_pt1 | contig 28482 bp, 26 predicted proteins | sample 714S32024metaG_FD_180682 | JGI IMG/M metagenome (GOLD analysis project Ga0224558, IMG submission 180682) | Peat soil microbial communities from Stordalen Mire, Sweden - 717 S3 20-24 | ecosystem: Environmental > Terrestrial > Soil > Wetlands > Peat | place: Sweden: Norrbotten County, Stordalen... | reverse complement strand
TTGCTTGGCGGCATGGACATAACGGTCACCGACGAGATCGCTGTCCCTCCAATGCTTGTCGACCAAGTGATTGGACAGGAACAGGCCGTTGAGGTGATCAAAAAGGCGGCCAAGCAGCGCAGGCACGTCATGCTGATCGGCTCTCCAGGCACGGGGAAGTCAATGCTCGCCCGGGCCATGGCAGAACTGCTCCCCAAAGAAGAGCTGCAGGACATCCTCGTATATCACAACCCAGAGGATGGCAACAGCCCTAAAGTGCGTGTCGTGCCGGCAGGGAAAGGGCGGCAAATCGTCGACTCACACAAGCGGGAAGCACAAAAGAAGATCCAGTTCAGGAATATGCTTTCGATGGTGATTGTTTTCGCAATCGTCGGTTATTCTTTTGCGATCAATCAACCGATAATGGGTATCATCGCCGCTGCTATGCTTTTCATCGCGTTGCGTTACATTACGCCCCGTGAAGACGTGTTGATACCGAAGCTCCTCGTTATGAACGGTGGCAAAGAGATCGCCCCCTATATCGACGGGACCGGAGCGCACGCGGGGGCGCTTTTGGGCGACGTGCGACACGATCCGTTTCAATCGGGAGGACTTGAGACGCCGGCGCACGACCGGGTCGAGGCAGGAGCTATTCACAAAGCGAACAAAGGCGTTCTTTTCATCGACGAAATCAATACGCTCAGAATTGAATCGCAACAACAGCTCCTTACGGCGCTACAAGAGGGGGAGTTTCCCATCACCGGCCAATCCGAGCGCTCGAGTGGCGCCATGGTAAAAACGACCCCGGTGCCGTGCAATTTCGTGATGATCGCTGCCGGAAATCTCGACGCCGTGAAGGGCATGCATCCCGCTCTACGCTCGCGTATCCGCGGCTATGGCTACGAAGTGTACATGCGCGATTCTATGCAGGATACACCAGAAAATCGCCGAAAAATCGTCCGGTTCGTGGCTCAAGAGGTGAAAAAAGACGAGAAGATTCCCCACTTCACTGCCGATGCGGTCGAAGAAATAATCCGTGAGGCACGCCGACGATCAGGGAGAAAGGGGCACATCACCTTGATGCTGCGAGATCTCGGCGGCTTGATCCGCGTCGCGGGGGACGTCGCTCGGGCCGAAGCGTCTGAATACACGACCGCGAAACACGTTATCGCAGCCAAGAAGATGGCGCGGTCGGTCGAACAGCAGCTTACAGATCAATATCTCGAGCGCCGGCGCGACTATCAGATGTTTCGAAATACCGGAGCCGAGGTGGGCCGCGTCAACGGCCTCGCGGTGATGGGTGATGATTCGGGCGTCGTCCTGCCCATCGTGGCGGAGATCACCCCTGCGCAGTCAAAGGAGGAGGGGCGCGTAATCGCGACCGGCTTGCTTAAAGAGATCGCTCTTGAGGCAGTGCAAAACGTCTCGGCGCTCATCAAGAAGTTTTCAGGCGAAGATATCACCAACAAAGACGTGCACATCCAGTTCATCGGTACCTATGAGGGCGTCGAAGGGGACTCGGCCTCAATTTCAATCGCCACCGCCGTGATCTCCGCGCTTGAAAACGTTCCGGTTGATCAATCCGTTGCGATGACCGGATCCCTTTCGATCCGGGGAGAGGTGCTGCCCGTTGGAGGGGTCACGCCCAAGGTGGAAGCAGCTGCTAAGGCGGGCATCACGCGCATCCTCATTCCGAAAGACAACGAAGGCGACGTCATGCTCGAGAAGCACTACCAAGACACGGTGCAGATAATCCCCGTTAGCTCTATCAGCGAGGTTCTCGAAAACAGCCTGCTTGGTCGAAAGCGCGACGGCTTGCTCGAGCACCTCAAGAAATTTGCCATAAATTCACACGATCTGCCGGGCCTTTCGAGCGCGGTCCCGCAGTAACTTTTTTTGCGCCCCATTTCACAGCGACGGTGACTGAGACCATATAGTATGCGCGAAGAGAGATCGCCACAGTATCTCAGGGCGCGAACGATAGAGACAGACGCCGATCTAAGCGCTCCCACTGAGGGGCTGTGGCGCATTCACGACTATTTTGCCACAGGCGAGCAAAAGGAAACCGCCGTCACGACCGCGTCCCTCCTCGATCTGAAGATCGAAATAGCGCAGCGTATGTGTGGTTACTGCCACTTCTGTGAACGCCGGTGCTACACCAACAGAGCAGAGAGGCCTGGATTTTGCGGCGTCCTGCGATCGAAATATTCATCTGAATTCCTTCATTATGGTGAGGAACGCGAGCTTGTGTCGTCGCACACGATTTTTTTCACGGGCTGCACGTTTAAGTGCGCTTTCTGTCAAAACTGGGATATCGCACGACATGCGGAGGCGGGTGCGGTCGCTGATGCCGATGCACTTGCACGGCGAATCTACGCACGATCAATCGCAGGAGCCCGCAACGTGACCTGGGTCGGGGGAGATCCCACCCCGCATATCGGTACTATTCTGAAAACCATGCGTGCTCTCGCCGACCTCAAACAAGAAACGGAGGTCGATGCACGATTCTTGAACGTGCCGATGGTCTTTAACTCCAACACCTACTACTCCGCAGAAGCCGCCAAGCTTCTCGATGGCGTGATCGACGTCTATTTGAGCGATTTCAAATACGGCAACGACCGCTGCGCGAAACGGTACTAACACGTTGACACGTACGTGGAAACCGTTACGCGAAACCTGCTCGCATCGCGAGACAGGCTCATGATACGCCATCTTGTAATGCCTGGACACGTTCAGTGCTGCACAGGGCCGATCGTCGCTTAGGTCCGCGAAGCCATGCGCGACGTCAAGTTCAACTTGATGTTTCAGTACACACCGTATAACGTCACCGATTACCCTGAAATCAATCGGTTCGTCAGCGATGCAGAGCAGCGCGAGGCGATGAACAGCGCAAAGGGCTTAAATCTCATCTAACGTAATCTTTGACTATGGGGATCATAACCCTTATTTCTGACTTTGGAACGTTCTATCCCGCCGTAATGAAAGCCGTCATCCTCGGCATAGCCCCGCACGCCATTATCGTCGACGTAACTCACGACATTTCGCCCCAGAACGTGCGCGAGGCGGCGTTCATCCTCCGAGAGACGGTCAAGTACTTCCCTCGAGGCACAACGCACATCGCCGTCGTCGATCCGACGGTGGGAACGAGCAGACGCGCCTTAGTCATCGAAGCTGGAGGGCGCTATCTCGTTGGGCCAGACAACGGGCTTCTGATTCCTGCGGCACACTCTCTAGGCGATTTTGAAGCGATGTGCATCCAAGTGGCGGCCAAGTCAAGCACGTTTCACGGGAGAGACGTCTTCGCCCCAGCGGGAGCGCATATCTCTCTTGGGCGGCTGCGAAACCTTGAGCCTGCGCCCGCACACGTGAACCTTGAACTACAAGACCCGCAGGTGTCTGAGCGCACCGTTAGCGGCTCCGTCGTCTACGTCGACCGGTTTGGGAACTGCGTGACGAATATCAGCGGCATCCTCGTGATACGACGATCGGGCTACGGCAGCACGCACCTTCTCAACGATTCCGTCGTGGTACAGTTTGTGAGAACGTACGACGAAGTAGCTCACGGACGCCCGTTGTTGACCGTTGGAAGCTTCGATTTGGTGGAGGTGTCCATCAACCAAGGCGATGCTGCCACAGAACTTAACCTTAATTCAGGTGACACGGTTAAGCTCGATCGATTGTAACGAACGTGATCCCTGCAAGAAGCAAGGCGCTCTTTCCACGAGCGTCAGAGCGGGCCCTCTACGCTTCGCGAGCTTTCAAGCAGAAGCAGTTTTCGTTTGATGTCAACGCCCCAAGAAAAGCCCCCAGGGCCGGATGCGGCTACGACTCGATGGCAAGGCACAAATAGCGGAACCGGGTTGTGGTGCAGCGCATTGCCTACTGCTCGCGCGGCTTTCGGCTTCCCTAATCGTGCTGCCAATCCTGAGTAAGTCGCCGTACTCCCCCTTGGTATCCCTCGCACCGATTGCAGTACAGCCCGTTCGAATGCCGAGCGGTTTCCAAGGTTGACCTGGAAAGTGCCAAGGTCAACGTTCTCTCCTCTCAAGTAGCTTTCAAGTGCCCCTGCGGCTGCTGCTGTAGTGCGTGCGTTAAATGAACCCGCTGCCAGCGCAACTTGACAAACGACGTCGCCGCTTAGCGCGACGGACACAAATCTGCCCAGGTATTCAGAGTAAAAGCACGCAGTTTCAGTCGGGCTGTTAGAGGAGGTACCAATCGTAATCATACAAAGCCTTTACAAGCGCCCCCAATTGGACGTCTTCGCGAGAATCGACTACGAGTGAGCGCAACGCATCCTTCAAGTCAGCCAAGTATTGCGCGTTGCTTAAGCTCCCGTACTCAAACTTCCTGCCCCGAACCCGGCAACGTTCGAGCGTCTCCTCCCGAGGTAGAATGGTGACGCTAAGGTCGGTCATTTCACAAGCCTGTTCCATGGCCTTCCTAAAATCACCTGTGCAATAAGCAACACGGTGGCGGTAGTTTCTGCGCGTCTTTTCTAGATATCGGCAGAGTCGCGCGCTTTCGAGTTTGATAAACTTCTTCTTGACTGATATGACGTCGCAGTCGCCGAGTACGAAATCGTAGTCAGCAAATGGGTACTCGTTATCAAGCTCCCTCGGAGTGACGCCGCACGTACCAAATGCGACGATGTGCACTTCTTGTGGCTCCAAAACGCTGAAAATGACTTTGTCGTAATTTTGATGACTTGGACTCGTGTGATAAGGCTTCACCTTGGCACACGGCACAAAAATCAATACCTCGCGCACAGGCGCGACGTACTCACGCAACACGTACTCATTTGCCCTCACCATGTCAGGATGGGCAAAGACCTTCTCTCCGACCAACGACAAGTTTGAGCGCTCTGATTCAGGGATTATTATCATCAGCGCAGTGGCCAGCACTCAACAGCCTACAAGAGGCTCAGGCTTTTGAGTTCCTTAACAATTCGATCAACCGCATTAGCCGCGTCTTCGGGCTTTCGACCACCAGTGACTACCAGTTTGCCGGAACCAAACAAAAGAACCACGACTTTAGGATCTGACAAACGGTACACGAGGCCCGGAAACTGTTCAGGCTCGTACTCTATATTCTCTAGCCCAAGCCCTATAGCAATCGCGTTCAAATTCAACACTGAGTGAAGATCTGCTGACGCAACGATGTTCTGCACTTTGATCTCTGGCGTTCCCTTCACTTCGATTCCAATATTGCGAAGACTTTGAAATACGTTTTCAAGGCCCTTATAAACGTCATCGATGCTTTTTGCGCCCGTACAGACAATTTTTCCCGATCGGAAAATTAACGCGGCGGTCTTCGGGTCCTTGGTCCGGTAAACGAGGCCCGGAAACTGTTCGGGGTCATAGTCTGCACCCTCTAACTCAAGCGTGATTTGTTTGAGGTTTATCTCTATTCCGATGCCGGTTGAGGCTACCACATTTTCGATCTTAATAGTGTCTCGCGGTTCGATGTTACTAGTTTCTCGCGGTTCGACCATACGCTTCCGCCCCCGTTCTTTGTTGCTTTATAAAGGCTTTTTATATATAATGTTAAGGGGGCCTCGTTAATGTTCTGAAAGCAATCCGCCTGAAAATCTGAGGCGCTTCCCAATTACGCGAGCACAGCAATTTTATCTACCCGGTGGCCATAGCATATATCCTCGCATAGCACCTACGTAACGTGCTCAGCACAAACTTTTCGGACGGATTCACGGGCTACTCAGGCTTTCGCAACCCGCGAGTGGTCCAAGATAACCGGCGATTGCGGCCCAACCGGAGTCGTGGGCCAACGGCAAGTCGGCCTTTGGCAGCTTGCAGATATGACCGGAGTACGACATGAAACTTGCATTTGAGCTATCTGGAGAGAGCAAAAGCATTCCACGAGCAGAGGTGCTCGCACTTTTCAACGGTGCCCTAGTACAAGAGCTTGAACGCGTTCTCGTGATTGATGTCGATGCCTATGACCAGGCTCTCGGTGACCGCTTAGCGATGACGCACGCGATACTCGAGGTTAAGGACGTGTGTAAACAAGAGCTCAGATCCATCTACCGAGCAGCCGGAAGCATTGAGCTACCTCGGGTTAGCGTCGCGGTGCGGGCTAAGCGCATTGGACACGGCCTGAAAAGCACAGAGGTCGAGGCTACGATCGGAAAGGCGCTTGCTGAGCGCGGATACGAAATCGACCTTACCCATCCACAGCTTCAAGTGAGAGCTCTGCTCAGCCAAGGCGTTTGCATAATCGGGGCAACATTAGCGTTGATCGATCGCTCTCGCTTCGAATCGAGGCGCCCGCGTGTGCGGCCCTATTTCTATCCCGGCGTGCTCCTGCCGCGGTTCGCCCGAGCCGCTGTAAACCTCACACGTGTCAAAGCTGAAGGGCTATTGTTAGACCCTTTCTGCGGCACAGGAGGGATACTGCTGGAAGCTGGTCTCTTCGGAGCAACAATCGTGGGGTCAGATGTCGACAGTAGGATGGTTTTTGGAACGAAGATGAACCTCGACTACTATGACGTTCTGAGTGATCTGCTGGTCCAAGATGCTCGACAATTGGGTCTAAGGGACGAATGTGTAGACGCTGTCGCAACCGATCTACCATATGGCCGTTCCGTAAGTGTCCGAGCACATTCGCTTAATCAACTGAAGGCAGCGGCCTTAGGCGAAATTTTTCGCGTGCTAAAACACAACGCGCGGGCCGTTTTGATATCCCATAGCCCGTTTGAGCACGAGGTCACGGATGCTGGTTTCGCGATCGAAGGACGCCACACGCAATACGTGCATAAAAGTCTAACAAGAGAAATCGTCATAGCGCGTAAATGATGGCTAAGCGCCTTGCCAGCGCAGAGCTCCAGTCCGGTTCGTTACTGGCGGCGGCGCAGCCACACCAAGCGTCCGGGGCTCAAAAAAATCCTGCAACAATTTTCGGCAGGAACACGAGCTTATCTGCACGTTCCAAAGAACCCCGAGCGAACAGAGTGCAATCTCGAGCAAGCACGGATCTAGGGCTACACGCGATGCATATAGCGGAAAATATCTTCGTGCTGGGCGGTGATTCTCACACCTTGGGAGGCACCAACGGCGTCAAGTCCACTTTTTAGGTCTTCGAAGTTCGCCGAGCCGATGTTGACGATCATAATCATCGTAAACAGCTCGGACACGATAGTCTGGCTGATATCTTCAATGTTGGCATTGACGCTTGCGAGTAGATTGGTGACGGCTGCTACGATGCCTGAATGATCAGAACCGGTCACCGTTACGATGATCCGCGCGTTGCGCGATGGGGGTGCCACGCTTCGACCTCCTTATCTAATTCTGGCGCCCGAAGGCATCTTTCTTGCCGGTCGAATGAGCACGGACTGACCGTCGTTCTCAGCGACGAGCAGCATGCCGCGAGATTCGACGCCCATCAACTTCACTGGCTGCAGATTGATAAGCACGACGACATCGGTGCCAATCAAGTCCTCAGGCGCGTAGTCTTTAGCGATTCCCGCCACAATCTGCCGGGTCTCTTCGCCCACTTGTGCTGTAATTCTCAAGAGCTTATCGGATTTTTGGACCGGTTCGGCTTCGACTATGCGGGCGATCCTCAGATCCATTTTCTTGAAGTCGTCAAGCTTGATGATCGCCTCCCCCGTGCTCGGCTCCTTGGCGGGACCTTTATGATCCGCCCTGGCGATTCTTTCGTTTAATATAGCCTCCATTGCACCGATCTTCTTCTCGTCGATCTTGGCGAATGGCAGCGCCGGCTTGGGAAGACGCAACGGTTCAACCTCCACCGTGGCGTCGTAAAAATACGTCATAGTCAGGCCAAGCTGCGCTTGAACGCCACGCATCGTCGATGGCATGACCGGCTCCAACAACACGGACAAGGCTTTCACAAGTTGTATGCAGTTCTTGAGTTCGCGTGCGCACGCCGTCCTGTCGGATTTCACTAGATTCCAGAGCTCTTTTGACTGGAAATACGCGTTGCCGAAGTCTGAGAGCGACATCGCCGCATCGACGACCTTCTTAAACTCATACTCCTTCAGTGCACTCACTATCTTCTCGCGCGTGTCGGCTACGCGCTCCATTATCTCAGCGTCGACGGGACCTTCAGGTACGCGCCCGAAGTTTTTGTACGCGAAGTGTAGGGTGCGATAGATGAAGTTACCCAGCGACCCAACGAGTTCACGGTTGACCTTCTCACCAAAGACTTGCCACGAGAAATTCAGCTCCTTCGTGTGTGATGTATAGCTGGCGAGGTAAAAGCGAAGTAAATCGGGATGAAACCCGTGGTCGAGGTAATCTTCATCTACCCAAACCACATACCCGCGACTTTTTGAAAACGTCTTGCCGTCGACCTTGACCATTCCCGACGCTACGATAGCCGCCGGCAAGGTGTAGCTCGCTCCTTTTAGCAGCGCCGGCCAGAAGATGGCGTGATGGTAGATGATGTCAGTGCCGATGAAGTGAATTATGTTCGAATCGCTCTTCCAGTAGCCTTCCCAGGCGCTTGTCGCTTCCTCGGTAAATGAGATATACCCTATCGGCGCGTCAACCCACACGTAGACTACCAGATCCGTTCCGGGAAATGTAACGCCCCACCCCAGGTTTCGCGTAATACACCAGTCTTTCAGTTCGTTGCTGACCCATTCGCGCGCATAGTTGCGGGCGTTGGCCGTCCCTCCGAGCGATTCGAGGTACGCTAACAAGAAGTCCTTGAACGCGGAGAGCTTGAAGAAGTAGTGCTGCTCTTCCCGATACTCTGCACTGGCCCCACACGTTTTACACGTCGGATCGACAATTTCCCCCGGTTCGAGATGGCGCCCACACCCTTGATCGCACTCGTCCCCGCGCGCCGGCATGCCGCAAAAAAAGCACGCTCCCTCGACGTAACGATCCGGTAGAGAACGATCGCATTCGGGACAGTAAGCCAATCGTATGACCCGCGGGTATATGCAGCCGTTTGCTTGGAGCGATTTGACGATTTCCTGCGTTCTGAAGTGATTTGTGGGAGCATCGGTATTCCCATAATGGCTAAAGTCGACTGAAAGAGCCTTAAACGTGTCCTCCCAGTAACGGTGATAATACGCGGCAAGCTTGGCTGGCGTCGTTCCTTGCTGTTCAGCGTTAATCACGATGGGAGTTCCGTGGGTGTCCGAACCGCACACAAAGAGCGGGTCCTGCTGGAGCTTCTTAAGGCACCGAACATAAATGTCCGCCGGGATGTACGTCCTGAGGTGACCGATATGGCACGGCCCGTTCGCGTAAGGCAGGCCGCACGTGATTAGAAGCGGTTTGTTCGAAAGCGATGTCATTTTGAAGTCCTCGTAGCACGAGATCGCATTTCGGCATCCATAGCTTACGCCGGACTCACCTTAAAACGCCTCCGGGGTGTACCACGTCGGAGCTGCGTTTCGTGACGCCAAGCCGATTCTGCGAAACGGGCTTCACAATGCATTGTGATAGTGGCTACCTATTTTAACTCTTCGAGAGCTGCACTCTTTTCTGTCAGTCTCAGGACCTCACAGTTTGGACGTGGGGCTCCCCGCGACCAAGCACACGCGTATCGTTCGAACCGAGGCACCTCGAGGCAAGTCACGGTTGAAAAGGCTTAAATCTTGACAACCCGTGATCATTGTGCAAAGGAATTCGTGTGAATAGACGACGGAAAGGAGGCCCTTTATGAGTGAAGAAGAGTCTTGTCAAACGTGTGGCGCCCCGCTACCACTTAATGCGCAGTTCTGTGTTCAATGTGGAACCCGTGTAAATATGAACGCCCCAGCAGTTGGTGCAAGTGCGGGGTCACCGATGCCAGCCTCACCCATTACCATAGACGGGGTTCTGGTAGTAAGCTCAAATTGGGTCCCGGGATACACTATAATAGAAACACGAGGATTCATCTACGGCCTTACGGTGCGGAGCAGAGGGCTTGGAAGAAATATTACAGCAGGATTGCGGTCTCTCGCAGGAGGAGAGATTCGCGAGTACGTCGAGATGATGCAACACGCCAGAGATGAGGCGTTATACCGACTGGTGGAGCACGCGAAAGCAGTCGGGGCCAATGCTATAATAAGCGCCTTCTTTGATTCGTCGGAAATTTCTGACTATATGCAGGAGATCTTGGCATACGGAACGGCTGTGGTGATTGGGAAGAAATAATCGGTCAAAGTCGCCGCTTCGAGGACTTAGAATACAGCACGCCGTCGCGCTGATGCCCTCGCGGTCTTGGCAGATGGGCGACGTCACTGCAATCACTCCCCGATGAGATCAGGCCGAATCCTGCTCAAATAACCAATCACAAAGCCCGTTACAACTGCCTCGTCGATTGCCACAATCATGTTTAGTATCAGGATCTGAATCAGGTAAGTGAGGGGTGCGATTCCCTATAACTCAGTTCCTTGTCTGCCTGAGACCAGAGTGACAATGCGAAAAACGACGTTGACGACCAGCAACCCCGGCTATAGCAGCGACGCACCCCTGGTGAACAGCTCAAGTCGGCTTTTGTCATTCTGAAGACGTAGAATGCGACCGCGATCTCGCTCAAGTTCAGGATCGTGTTCGCTCCGACTGAGCCCCACCCGCCGCGACCAACGGCTAGCTCAAAAGATTAACGATGAAGATAACAGCAATCCGAGCGGTCCGGCCAAGATGCCTATGGGCGGCGTGAGGTTCAAGTAAACACCGGCGATGCTAACCGCTGAATTGTGATCGTGCGCCTTCGCGTGAAACGAGTGCGATAAGGGCATGGCGAGGGCTAGTGACCACCAAAATAGGGCCCATTGGATTGGGGGAACGCCGGCGGAAGATGAATGTGCTCCATTTAGCAGCTGCCAGATTTAACGAACTGCCGTTTGGTTATTAGATGAAGCTTTCAGCTTCGAAGATGCGCTGGAGCTCCGAGCACGATTATGAAGAAGAGTCGGTGATGACGGCTCGGTCAGTCTTCGTCAAATGGCAGCCGGTCGTGCTTTTCTAAACCCATCGGTTCTACGTCCAAGGTTCTGAATCGATGATAGGGCCTCTCGTAAATGATGACCGGATTAGCGAGTACCTTTGCGTCTCTTCCAAAAAGCGATATGCGTGTATAGGTAGAAGTCTCATCCAAAGGATAATCACCTGCCGCCTCGTCAAAAAGGCGCTCCACGCGCCCTCGACATTGGGAAAGATTCCTCTTGTACCACTCCTGTGCAAGATGGAGTTGGTCAGCGGTTTTTTCGGATGTTGTGCCCTTCACTATGGTGTCTGCTGAGTGAAGTGCCAGCGTGTAATCAACGCCGTATATTCCCTTAAAATTCCTGAGGGAATGCTTTATAGCCGCCGCATCGTATCCGGAAGATGGTGTGTTTGGCGTTTTATTTCCTACGAAGACGGCGATAATAGCCACTGCAAAATCTTGCAGGTGGCGGTTCAAGTCTGTCAACAGTGAGATTTCATCAAAAGCCGCTCATGAACGAACAGAATCTGTGAGCCTCTCGGCATTGGTCGATGTGCACGGCAAACGATCGAGGATTATCAGCATCGACCTATCCTCATTCGCGCTAACTTGATTTTGGGCCGTGTGTAGGGCACTTCTCACGCTTGCGATTGTCGTTCCTGCATTTGCTTCCACAACCGTCAAGTAACGTGCCACCCCTCTGCTCAATCGTTCTCCTGCTTCAATTACCCGCTCCAATGTCGTTTCGTCTGCCTCAGAATCAAAGGCATTCTCGCGATACCGTGAAAGCTCTGTTCCATCAATCCCGCTGTGCCGTGCAAGTGCGCGCTCTGCAAAGTGCTCTTTGCTTATGCCATAGCTTACGTATAGCGTAGGAAACCGACGTTGAGCAGCAAAGTCAGCACACCACGCGATGAAGTCCGTTGCCTCCGTATCGCACGATGCAGTCACCGCGTATGACTTGCCGGGCTTCCAGCCCCCACCAAAAGCGCTGTTTAGCCACTCTGAGGGGGTAGGTATGACGCCCGCCCTCTTTGCAAAAAGATTTGTAACGAAGAGATCGAGATCTTCCTCAAAGGTACGCGTTTTATCGCTCGCTTCAAACAACAACGTGTTCGATTGATCCCTTAGGGTTCTCAAGACGACTTCAAGCGGAAGAGTGCTCGAAGCTAGAGCCGTTTCGGCCATTTGAACGAGTTCTTGCCCTCTGAGCCGCGCCCCACGTGCGTTTGTGACCCTCAGGTACTTTATAAATGTGGCACGCTGGCACGATGCACGGTTCCGTAGCCGCTGCGCATATCGCGCTATCTCAATCATGTACGGGCGCATCTCAGGACTTCGAGAGAGGAGGCTCAAGATTGCGCTGCATCGTATCTGTCGGTCGTGATAGGCCAGATAGTGACACGCGTGCCACAGTACGCGATTAAAAGGCAAACGAATGCCCCCAGTGGATACGTACTCATCCGCGAATCCCTCCGAGCGAAGCCCTAGCCTTAGCCCTTGGGTGATGCTGTTCGGATCGTTAAGCAGATACGTCATGATCTCTTCTTCCATTGAAGCTTCGTCCTCGCGATGTTCGTAGTTCGGTTCTCTGATTGGTCTCGCTTGATAGTACTCGCAGTTCCAGCCCGTGCACGCCGGGCGCTCCCGTAGTCCCTTGCTCGACCAGATATCCTCGCAGTTCCAGCAGTACGCCTGGGGATTCTCTCGAGCCCGTGAAAGGCTTTCCACAAACTTCTGGGCGTCGCTTACCTGCCTTGTGCTCCCGAAGAAGACCGAATTCCGCATCATCGTCTGCGCCATTTTTCTCCCTTGCACGTCACTGAGTCCTTTTGTCACAATATATCGCACGAGAATCAAGTGCGCCGTGTCGCACTCTATGCCAGAAGGCACGCCGTGACGCAACAGATCGAGGATACACGGCGGATGTTGAATTCTTTTGCGAAAGAGCTTCTGAAACTGGACTTCCACATTTTGACTGGACACGATCACAGGCTCACTCGCTAAACCGGGCATCGAACAAGTATAGCTCAACTTCAGTGAAGGGCGAATCGCCGTGGCGATGGATATACCACTGGCTCTTGCTCCTTTTGCGAAGTAGCCCGTATAAGTTACCTGTGCGTTAGGCGAAAGTGTATCGCTAGTGCCCGCCACAATCACAGAAGAGAACACGTCCGTCCGGCGGAAACTTCCTTGCGTCACAAGCTTCCGGCATATATTATCCGATTCTCAACGCTCCAAGATCAAACGCGTGTTAGGCGCCTTAACACCTGACAGCTTTCGATGCCGTGATAGGTCTATCGATTGACAAGGCGCGCGTGACGTCTTATCACCTGGCCGATGCCCAACTTCGCACGCACTCGAAGTGTTCGCCGTGGCGATCAAAGGCATTCCAGCGTCTACCAGCGAAGTACGACTTTAGGAATTCACGCAAACCCTTATTGATGATATTTCGTTGATCACGAAAATCTTACAATAACTACTTACTTTTTGGGTGACGCGGCCGTCTCTTTGCTTTGCGCCATACATGGGAAGATATCGACCCTGAGTTGCCTGTTTTTTGGAAACGCCTTTATAATCCTGCTCCAAGCGAACAGCGTATTGGGGACGAACTCACTCAAACAGCGAGCGATGAAACTGTTTAAATACGCCGAAACACCTAACACTACGTGGTCTAATGCGTGAAGCCGACACCAGTCCAGTCCGGTACGGACGATACGAAAAAGACGAATCATTTTTCGGTCTGTCAGATCTAGCGAGCTTGGCCGCGATCATCTATCTCTTGTTCTTTCTCCTGGTGCTCGTGATATATAGCGCAAATCCTTCCGAGCCGGCAGGGTTCTACACACTCTCTGTCCTATTTCAAATCGTGTCGTTCTTCGGCATCTTCTTTGTTCCGACCTTGCTGATCTACTACGCCCTCGGCCTCACACAAAGCTTTGCGCACACGGTAGTCGTACTCGGGTACCCAATCCTTGCACTTGGAGCAGCAACAACCCTTAACATACCAGATGCACCACTTTTCGCAGCGCTAAGCGGACTTGTGCTCTTTGCGTACTATTTTCTGGTGGGGCTCAACCGTTCGGCGATCGAGCAACGACGACCCACTCCACGTGCCCAGCGCGCCGTGCGCCAGAGTCCAGTTGTTTCACCCCCGCCGCGGCCGCCTGCTCAACGAAGGCCGTCAGATCAGCGTCCAGTTGTTTCACCCCCGCCGCGGCCGCCTGCTCAACGAAGGCCGTCAGATCAGCGTACTCCTCCTCAAACGCGGCAGATGTCAGAATACGCGCCACCGAGCCGTCCTTCGGATTTCAGACGAGAAGTCCGGCCACAACACAGATCCTCAGATAGCTTTCGCTCTCGACTCGACCGATTTCTCGATCGGTACGACTACGTAGACGGCGAAGCCGTGCGAAAGGGTTCGCGACGCAGGGTGAGGTACGAAAGGGATCAACGCCGTCGCGGCCGCTAGGCGGTATTTTCGCGATTCTCACCTATCGGCCTAGGAGGCAATCGCCGACATGATGACGCGATGGACGATCTCCATCACAGGGAGCATCATTCCCGGACGGGGGACTCCTATCGGAGTCTTCTGCCATATCATGCAGGCGATAAACAGCCAATACGACGAGACGAACGTCGCAAATCCCACAAGGATTGCCAGGTCTTTCAGACGCTTCCTGTAGCCTACGAAGTACGGCACGAAGAAAGCCATCGTGGCTGCGACAACGACCCCAAGCGTCCGGATCAGCGAGAAGCTAAACGCTCCGATAAGGGCGCTTACTGCGGGCGCCAAGAGCGCCGCGTACCCGAGCACTGCTCCGCTGAGTACGATCCACGCAGCGGCAAATGCTTGTTTAATATGCGACGCTTGAACAAGAACCTCACGTATGCTTGCGAGCGTGAAAAAGAGCAGCGGGATATAAAGCGGCAGAAAGTAGCGCATATCAAGGCCAAATCCTTGGTTTACGCCAAAAGGCGCGTAGAGCACGAGGTTCCCGACGATGCAGATGAAAAACGTGACTGCGACTGCGCGGCTCCTCTCTATCCTAAGGTGCGCCGACCCTGCCCTCAGTCTCTGCAGCGTTCGCACGACGTACGGGACAGCAGCGAAGAGGGGAATTATGAGCAATGGGCATATCTGAAATACTGAGAGCGTCACCGGCATGTCGACGTAGAACAGTACGTGATAGAGGTTTTGGGGCCAGCTCGGCGCGGTTTGCAGATTCAACGTCTGCAAAAAGAACGTAGACAGAATTTTGATCGCGGACAAAAGTGCAGAACCAGTGGTTGAGTTGCTCGGCGATGCCTGGTTCGAGTTTACTAGGGCACTGAGATAAACGGGCGACAAGAAAGGGTTGTTAAACAGCAGGTAATTATTGATGAAGTACGGGATCATCCCGAGCAGCACCGTGGCCGCGCCCGTGATCACCGCTTTAATTCTCGCTGTTGAGGTCAACAAATCCGTCAGAATGATGGCCAGGAGGAGCGGAATGGCGTCGAAAACCCGCACCCAGAAGCAAAGCCCGACAAAAATGTAAGAGAGGTAGCGATAGCGCTGCTTGCCGTCCAGCAAATACGTGTAGAGGCTCCAGACGCTCGCTGTGATGAGCAAGATCGATGCTGTGTGGTCTTTCGCTGAGACCGCCCAGAACGTAAGGGGCGTCGCGATCAATATAAACGCAGCTCCAAAGGCGGCTACGCGGTCATCAGCGAAGTACCGCGTGAAGATTCGCAACGAAAGGAGGACGATGGCCGCGGTCGCCAAGATATTGAACAGCTGGATAGCCATAAGAGCGCCCCACTGGTCAAAAACAAGCGGCGGCAGACGAGTGCCGATGTAGACATTGATGATGAAGAGGGTAAGCGCAACAAACGCGCCAAGGCCGCGACCGAGTCGTGGCCGATCCCAACGCCTTCCCAGAAGCGAGCTCACCATGAATACACTAAACGACCAGAGAGCAGCGAAGAAGAGCCTGATGCCGACCGTGACGCTGATGAGGTAAATGAATGCGTAAAACGGGGACGCGAAGACCGGAATGGCGTCCGTGTAAAAGCCGTACGTATGGCCCTGGAAGGGGAACCCAAGGATTGGCGCTGATGCTCCAAAACTGAGGCCTTCGTAGAGCTTGGTAGGCAGCGTTTGGATCCAGAGCGTCCCACGACCAAGATTGTAGAGCTCCGCCGCGAGTGTCACCTCATCGTTGATGAAAACGTTAACGTTCCAAACCGCGATGCAGACTGCAAGCGATGCGTAAAAGAAGAGCGCAGCCGTTTCATTAGGTAAAACGCGTGTGTAGAGGCTCCGTAGCTTGTTGTTGCTCATCACTTAGCGAGCCGAGCGCTCGGCTTCACGCTCCATGATCGTATCATAGACGCTGATATACCCGTCGACCATGCGATCCACATCAAATCGCTCCGCGCGACTCCTGCACCGCTGCCTTCGAATGCTGTCAACCTCGCCCACTTTGTCGATCGCGTCGCGCACGCCCTTAACGATAAAGCCTGTCTCTCCGTCGATGAGTATCTCCCGCACGCTGCCCTTGTCTGTGGCAATGACGGGCGTGCCACTTGCCAGAGATTCAATTAGGGTAAGACCAAACGGCTCAGCAAAAGAGATCAGGTGCAAGCTGCAATATGCCTGCTTGAAAAGCTCATTTCTCGTTTTTTCGTCCACCGTGCCGAGATACTGTATCTGCTCCCCGTCGATCTCAGGCTTGACGCACGTCTCGAAATAGGCGCGATGCTCGCTCGCGACGAGTCCGGCAATTTTCAGCGTCATTCCGGTTTCTTTTGCCACCTGAATGGCGCGGTGCGTCCCCTTGTCACGCGATATGCGTCCGAAGAACAGAAGATAATCATCGGGGGCGTCGCCATACTCAAAGGAGTCGACGTCGATCCCGTTGTACACGGTGGCAACATAGTTTAGGCCTTCTGCTCGATCGGCGTTGCTGATGGACACGTAATAATTATCCCAGTACTTTCTATACACGGGCAGAATCCGATCTGAAGAGAATCCGTGTATTGTCGTAAGAAGAGGAGTATCGGTGAGCCGTGAGAAGGTCAGCGGATAGAAGTCATAGTGACTGTGAAGAATATCGAATTCGTGCGCTTTTTCGAAGGCGTTTGATATGTGGAGCCATTGATAGACGCCAGCGTCAAGCGATTCATCTTCATAGAATCCATGAGGACACACCCACTCAAGCTTTGCCTTCGTGACAGAGTCGCCGGTTGCGAAGAGCGTAACGTCGTAGCCTCGTTCGACCAAGCCTTCGGTCAGGTAATGGACGACAGTCTCCCAGGGCCCGTAACGGTGTGGCGGGGTTCTCCACGAGATGGGTCCCAACATTCCTATCTTCAATAGGCAACCTCCGCGAGCGCGCTCAGTTGTGAACCAGATACTATCCCCACTAGCAATCTTCGCCTAGCTCGATGCTTTAGGCGCCGCTTTGGCCGCATTCGCGTCGCTTTGTAGCGCCTTCACACTGTCGGTGCGCTCCCACGGCAGATCGAGATCAGCGCGACCAAAATGCCCATAGGCGGCGAGTTGTCGGTAGATCGGACGTCGCAGTCGCAGTGTATTGATGATCCACTCCGGAGTGAGTGCAAAACGGCGCCCGATAATCTCAGAGATTGACGCCTCAGGTATGCTGGCCGTGCCGAACGTATTGACGTATATCGCGATAGGTCGAGCTACGCCTATTGCATACGAGACCTGGATCTCGCACTTGTCGGCGAGTCCAGCCGCAACAACGTTTTTCGCGATATACCTAGCCGCGTACGCTGCCGATCGGTCGACCTTTGTCGGGTCCTTCCCCGAAAAAGAACCCCCGCCGTGCCGCGCCATTCCTCCATACGTATCGACGATGATCTTACGCCCCGACATGCCAGCATCGCCCTTGGGGCCTCCGATCACGAACCGACCTGTGGGGTTGACATAAACCTTTGTGTCCTTATCGAGCATATCGGGTGGGACAACCACGTCGATCACTTTGGCCTGAATATCGCATCTGATGGTGTCAAGCTCGACGTCCGGAGCGTGCTGCGAAGATACTATTATCGTGTCGACTCGAACAGGCTTATCGTCAACGTATTCCACCGTCACCTGTGTCTTGCCATCAGGGCCGAGATAGTCTAGTTCTCCCGACTTCCTGACCTCAGTGAGCCTCAGCGCAAGTTTATTAGCAAGCAGGATCGGCATCGGCATCAGCTCCGGAGTTTCATTCGTGGCATAACCGAAGACCATCCCCTGATCGCCCGCGCCGAGTTCGACATCCTCATCTACGTCCGCGGACACCTGCGCGCACTCGAGGTCGACTTCACCGTCACCCACGGCAGTAACCCTGCACTCAAGCGACCTGTTGACCCCTTGAGCAATATCCGGAGACTGTTCTTTGATCGATACAATAATCCCAAAGTTGTCGCAGTCGAAACCGAATCGCGAATCGACGTAGCCTATCTCGCGGATCGTATCACGCACCACGCGTGGTATGTCGACGGCACAACTGGTCGTGATTTCACCGATCACCACCGCGAGCCCCGTAGTCACTGCGACTTCGCACGCGACTCGCGCGTTCTTAGGGTCGCGCTCGATAATCGCGTCCAGTATGGCATCCGAAATCTGGTCGCAGATCTTGTCGGGATGCCCTTCCGTTACTGATTCGGATGTAAACAAAAAACGATTCTCAGACATCGTTCTTCTATTCGCTCCACGATTGACAACCTTTTTACCGGTAGGCCTTTATTATTGGTACCTATATAAAGCGTACGGTTGCCGGAGGTAACTGCAAAGCAGATGAGGAATTTTGCATGAGGAACATAATTAAGGACATAAACCTCGCTGATGCAGGGGAACGACGAATTGAATGGGCTCGCAGGCACATGCCCGTTCTTGAGAATATTAAGAGTGAATTTACGCGCGAAAAACCACTTAATGGCATTAACATTACTGCGTGTCTTCACGTTACGGTCGAAACCGCGAACCTTATCCGTGTGCTCAGCGCCGGAGGAGCGAATGTCGCCCTCGCAGGCTCAAATCCTCTCAGCACACAAGACGACGTCGCCGCTGCTCTCGCAAACGATGGGATCTCGGTATGCGCCTTTCACGGCGAAAGCGACGCTGAGTATCATGCGTGCATAGAAGAGGCACTCAAGATCGGGCCGCATGTCACGCTTGACGACGGCGCGGACGTTATCGCCACGGTCCACAATGATCATCCCGAATACCTCAGCGCGGTGATAGGCGGCTGCGAGGAGACGACAACAGGCGTCATCAGGTTGAGGGCAATGGCGGCAGAAGGCGCGCTCAAATATCCTGTGATCGCCGTCAACGATGCCGAAACCAAGATGATGTTTGACAACCGGTACGGGACGGGACAAAGCAGCCTTCACGGCATCATGAATGCGACAAATTTCTTGTTTGCCGGAAAAGTCGTAGTCGTCGTCGGCTATGGGTGGTGTGGCCGAGGCGTCGCAGCGCGCGCAAAAGGCCTCGGCTCGAACGTGGTTATTGTCGAGGTCGAACCACGAAAAGCCCTTGAGGCGGCAATGGACGGCTTCAGAGTGATGCCGATGCGCGATGCAGCGCGGATCGGAGATCTCTTCATCACGGTCACCGGCGACGTGTCAGTAATTCGAGGGGAGCACTTCGAGGTTATGAAAGACCAGGCTATCGTCTGCAATTCAGGACACTTCAACGTAGAACTCGATCTGGAAGCGCTCAAGGGGATGGCGACAAGCACGACGAATGTCAAAGAGAACGTGGACGAGTATCGAATGCCCGATGGCAGGACGCTCTATGTGCTTGCAGAGGGAAGGCTGATCAACCTCGCAGCGGCTTTCGGGCACCCACCCGAGGTTATGGACATGAGTTTCGCGAACCAGGCACTGTGCGTTAAATACGTCGTCGAAAATCACGCGCATCTGAGCAACTCGGTGCACAGTGTGCCGATGACAATAGACAAACGGGTAGCTATACTGAAGCTTAGTGCGATCGGTATTGAGATTGAGCGACTCACCCCGCAGCAGGAGGCGTACCTCCACTCGTGGACGCTCGGAACGTAGCTCATCTGTGCGCACGTTGCTTTAGGGGAGAGGTTCGAATGCAAGAAACTTTACCGATGACCGCGATCGATGACTATGTAAAAGACGTATTTGGAAGCGACGCGAACGTCGTGGAGGTCAGCGAACTTGGTCACCCAACCGAGGAGCTTAAAGGCTTTGGTTATGGAAGGCCCTACCAGATTACGTTTTCGCTCGACGGCGTGCTCAAATCCGTTGTGCTTTCGTCAATGCGACGTGAGGGCGGCTTTGGTCACGATCACTTCTCTGACCGGGCCCAGATACTTATCTGGCAGCACGCCACCTTTGGCTTACTCCCTCGGCACGTTCGCGCTTTCGACGTGGGCTACTTCACCCGTGACGGAAGGATGCGATCTGCCCGAGACGCCGACGAGTACTTCATCCTGATGGATCTGGTCACGGGAACCGAGTACTTCCTCGACCTCAATACCATTAGCGACTCGGGCACGCTCACCGATCTCGACGTGGCCCGAGCGGAAGCGCTCTCAAATTACCTCGTCGCTACACACGCCGTGAAACGCGATGAACCCGTTCTCTACACGCGCCGCATACGCGAGCTTATAGGTCACGGCGAGCTTATTATGGGCCTGATCGATAGCTACCCGAATAACTTCGACGCATTTTCGCAAGATGATTTCCGCCTGCTCGAAAAGCGCTGCATTGACTGGCGATATGCGCTAAAAGATCGAGCGCATCGACTCTGCGTGGTCCACGGCGATTATCACCCGTGGAACATCATGTTCAGAGACGGTACTGATCTTACCGTTCTCGACAGGAGCCGCGGAGAATTCGGAGAAGCCGCCGATGACGTGACGTCGTTAAGCGTGAACTATCTCTTTTATTCAATCCAGAAGTACGGGAAGCTTACAAGAGAGTTCAAGACGCTGTTTGACTCGTTCATACGAAACTACCTGCAGGAGACGCAAGATCACGAACTCCTTGAGGTTATACAACCATTCTATGCTTTCAGAGGGCTTGTTGTGGCAAGCCCCATATGGTATCCGAACATCGATCAGCAGGTGCGACAGCGGCTGTTCAACTTCGTGCGAAACGTGCTTGAAGCCGAAACGTTCGACTATAAGAACGTCAATGCGCTCTTAAAAGATTGATCCCATAGGGTGACCCTTGACAATGGCCTGGGCTATTTGGATTACTGGACTTCCCGGAAGCGGCAAAACCTCTATTGCACGAGAAGTTGCCGAGAGCCTCCAGGACGAAAGGCTAAAAACACTGCAACTTGACGAGATTCGGACTATCGTTACTCCCCAGCCGACGTATTCAGAGCAGGAACGCGATATCGTCTACGCGTTTCTCGCGTACACGGCGAAGGTACTTACCGAGTGTGGGGTAAACGTTATTATTGACGCGACGGCAAACCGAAAACGCTATCGCGCTCTCGCCCGTCGACTCATACCCCGCTTCGCCGAAGTTTATGTCAGCTGTTCGCTTGACACGTGCGTGCAGCGCGAGGCACATCGGGTGACAGAGTTCACACCATCGGGCATTTATGAGAAATCACATGCGAGCGAGGCTGCCGTGCCTGGGGTGAACGTGGCATTCGAGACGACCGAAGACCCTGAATTAACCATAGACAGCGAGCGCGTTGCGCCGACCGAGGCAGCCAAAGTCATCGTGCAGGAGATAAGGCGACTTTTTGATGGAACTTGATAACATTGTGGCCATGGCTACGCGGGCAATGGAGTCCGTGCTTGCGTTCGTCAAAACGGAGACAGAGTTCTCCGCGATAACAAAGCAGAAAGAGCGCGACGTGACGCGGAGGTTCGATCTCGTTGCTGAGCAAACGCTGCAAGAAGAGCTGCTCGCCAGAGAGATCAGCGCGCGAATTGTCTCAGAAGAATGGGGCGACCACACCATTGGAGACGACCCGCAGTGCACGTTCATCTTCGATCCGGTCGACGGATCCACCAACGTCGCCATCGGTTTTCCGTACTTTTGCTCGTCGCTCGCCTATGCACCGAAAATCGACGACGTCACCTTGAGTGATGTCACCATGGGCGCAGTAGTCACAAACTCCTTAGACGCATATGCCGCCAAACGAGGCGACGGCGCGCGCTTCAACACGACACCGCTCGTGACGAAAAAATCCCCTAGGCCTAGAAAGCCCGTGGTCGCTGGATACGCTTATGGGGTATCGCGCATTCCGCGTGGACTTATCGAGCTCGAAAAGCGCAGCATCGTGCGGATTTTCGGAAGCATTGCTTACGACCTGTGTCAGGTCGCCTCGGGAACGCTCGACGCAGTCGTTGACACGAGAGATCGCCTAAGCAGTTACGACATTGCCGCCGCGCAGCTCATCGTACGCGAGTCGCACGGATTCGTCACGACGGGTGATGGCAGCCCACTAGATGCCCCAGTCACCGCCACTAATCTATCCCTCGTTTGTTCCATAGACCCAACGCTGCACGACACAATCGTGCAGACGTTGCGCCAATTCTCATAGGATGGATTGCCCCGACCCCACAACGACACATCTTGATTGGTCAAGCCTTCTGCCTCTAGTTTTGTCAAACTGAAGGCAGGCGGCCAAGATTTCCCGACGCCCGAGACTGCATCGTCGCTGACGCAAAGCTCAATAAGACCTCTGCGCTTACTCGAGACAGGAACAGCCGTTGCATCTCTCAACAAAAACTATGGTCTGGGGGGAAAAGCAGATTTGAACTTCTGAGGTAAGGTTCCGTTTCCCCCCAGACTAAAGGGCGTACAAAAATCGGTACTGTGTAGACTCGCTAGAATATAAACCTGACTTGAAACAGAGGCTTGGGTGTGGCGGCACAGTTAATAAGGTCGCTATCATGACGGTTCGCGGCTACATCCGCGACTTTCCGGACAGCGCCCCAAACCAAAAACACACCGTAGCCCTACGCGCTCGACTATTACGTCTTTTCGTAACACGCCCACATCTTGAAAAAATCGGTCCTAGTAATTTTCAGCTCGTGAATGATGCTATGCAGCAACCCTTTAGGAAGCTCGCGATGAGCGTGTATCGGTATCGTGGTTGCCTGACCGCCCTCAGAAACTAGTCGAACGTGTGAACCTCGCGTGCGAGTGACGCGATAACCTAAGGACTCTAGGAACTTGACGAGTTCGCTGCCGCTCACCGACGGAAACTTCTCGATGTGTGCCGCGGCGGCGCCCTTTTGCTCGCAGCTCGGGATCGGCTTCAGTTCCGTCACTCCTCCTCAAGCTCCGCCTCGCAGAGCTGAATGCACTCCTTGATGTTATCCAGTGCCTCTTCGAGTGTTGTGCCGTATGAGTGACAGCCTTTTAAGGTCGGACACGTTGCAATGTAGTAACCGGCATCATCTCTTCTTATAACGATCTGGCATTCCTCCATTAACTGCCACCCCTAAAAGGGCTTCTCGTGCACGTATAATAATGCTTGCACTAGCGATGGATATTCTCGCGAAAGCTGATGAGTTTGACTCCGGTTCCATCGAAGCGAGACTTGATAGGCATTAAAGAAAAGCTTCGTCATTGAATGCGCCGTTGAGCTCCGACGAGGAGCCAACAAAGGCTTAAGTCTGCAGACACTCCTTTCTGAATAGGTCATCCGGCCGTGTTTTGCACGGTCAGAAATATGACGTGGACGCGCTGTTGTGTTAATTGAAGGCCACGACAATCAGAAGCTCAGCCGAGTCGGTGCGCGGATCAAGTCTCGCGTAAATCAAGCGAGCGATGCTGCTGACGCAGAGAGAGTGGGTTCTTCTCAGTTCACTCCCGCACTATTCTACGCCAAAGACCACGACGACTATGCGCAAGCACTTGCGCTCAAGCGAGCTTTAATCGAAAAGCACGACGGGAAAGCGCTCGAAGAGGTGACTCCTGGAACCGAACTCGTCACTGAGCGCGGGACGTGTTACCGCGTAGACACGGAAGAGAGGGTACGTATACATACGATACCTCAAAAGAGAGCCGAAGAGAGCCTATTAGCAGATTTTAAGCTCCTCCACGGCGTTAGAGAGACGACCGAGCGCGCCTTGAAGGAGCGTGGCTACCGCAACATCGCTGATCTCGTCGAGCACGACCGCTTTGGCGCGCAGGCGCTCAGCTTCTTAAAGCTTGTCGAAACGCGCGACACGGGTGAATTGATCGAATGGGTTGGAAGAAGGTTTCCGAGATCCGATCCGCTCGCACTGCACGCCTCAGGCTTTCACACGCCAGACCAGTTGCTTTTTGTGGATCTCGAGACGCTAGGGCTCTTCTCTAGCCCAATCATAATCATAGGAGTTGCAGAGGCGGTCGACGAGACCCTGACCGTCCGCCAGTACGTTTCAAGAAACGTAGGCGAAGAACCGGCGGCACTGGCGGCGCTGCTTTCGCACGTTAACTCAAGCACTGCTCTTGTAACGTTCAACGGGAGGGCTTTTGACGTTCCTTTCCTTGAACAGCGCCTCGCTTATTACCAGATCCACGGCAATCTACAGAGGGCTCACTTCGATATGCTCCACTTCGCGCGACGAAGGTGGCGAGGACTGACCCCTGACTTCAGGCTGGCCTCGTTGGAAAAATACGTGCTAGGCGCTCGTCAATCAGATATTCCTAGCGCGCTAGTGCCGGAGTTCTATGAGACCTATCTACGCACTCAGAACGCCGGACCGTTACTAGCGGTTATCGACCATAACAGACAGGATCTAATCGCGCTGGCGCACATTTTCTCCAAGATTTGTGAGGGGTAAGTATATCTGTCGAGACTGTTCTGCGAATCCTGCAAAGCGACCCAATGTTCAGCCGGAAGGTTGCACACACCGAAGTGTTGTCTGCCCGAGAACCGATCTTCGCTGAAACGGCCGAAGAGATCGCGCCAAATGTCCAGGCCTACCTGCGCAAAAAGGGCATTCGGCTGTACCGTCACCAAATTGAAGCGCGTGTTGCGTTGCGCGAAGGCAAAGATGTAGTTATCGCAACCCCCACCGCTTCTGGCAAGACGCTCGCGTTCAACGTACCAATTTTTGAGGAGCTCGACCGCGAGCATAACGCGACTGCGCTCTACATCTATCCAACGAAAGCGCTCTCGAATGATCAGCTAAAGGTGCTTCAAGAGCTCGAGCTGATTAGCGCCGTTCGTGTCAATCCGAGCATTTATGACGGGGACACGCCATCGCATAAGCGGCCAAAGATTCGAACGAGTGCGAGGATCGTGATCAGTAATCCGTACGAACTCCATCACGTCTTACCTTGGCACTACAAATGGCAACGATTTCTGGCGAACTTGAAGTTCATTGTCATTGACGAGGCACATGTGTATCGAGGAGTCTTTGGATCGAACGTCGCCCTTTTGATAAGGCGCCTACAGCGACTCTGCTCGTATTACGGATCCGAGCCGCAGTTTGTCATCTCCACTGCGACCCTTGCAAATCCGATTGAATTTGGCGAGAAGCTCACCGGAAGAACCTTCACCCTCATATCTGAAGATGGATCCCCAAGAGGGCGCAAATATTTCGTTCTGTATAACCCGTACGCTGACGGCATAGGGAAACGGTCCGCCCATCAGGAAGCCAAAGACTTGTTCCTACTCTTTATCCGCAACCAGCTGCAGACACTCTGTTTCGCACCGTCGCGAAAGATGGCAGAACTCATCGCCCTTTGGGCAAAAAATGAGGCGAAAGAATCGACACCGTTGCTCGCCGACCGGATTGCAGCCTATCGGGCCGGCTACTTGCCGTCGACACGGCGGCGGATCGAAGAAGACTTAAGAAGCGGTCGCTTGGCAGGCGTAACATCTACGAATGCACTGGAGCTCGGCATTGACATCGGTAGCTTAGACGCTGTCATCATGGCAGGGTATCCCGGCACGATCATTTCGACGTGGCAACAAGCGGGGAGAGCAGGCCGCGGGCAGGGCGAGTCGCTCGCGACCCTGGTCGGATTTCACGACCCGCTCGACCAGTACTTTATGAAGCATCCTAGCGCGCTGTTCGGAGGGTCGCACGAGCACGCCATTATCGATCTATCGAACGAGTATATTGCCCTCGGACACGTTATGTGCGCGGCTGCCGAGTTGCCGCTTCGCCTACCTCGCGACGCAGCGTACTTTCCCGTTCTCCTCGCAGAATCGCTTGAGGAGCTGCAGCGCCAAGGCCTAGCCAAAGACACTCCGAATGGGTGGGTGTACTCAGGCAGGGGCAGGGCCACAGAGGCGGTCCCTCTGAACGCGCTCTCCCCCCAGACATTCAAAGTTCTCTGCGAGGGTCGGCTCCTCGAAACGCTCGACAAGACTCGCGCATATCGAGAGGCTCACGCGGGGGCCGTGCTGCTTCACGAAGGTGAGACCTATGTCGTCGAGCAGCTCGACTTGACCAACCGCATCATTTCCGTGAGCAAGAAAAACGTAGATTACCACACAGTACCGATGAGAACCGTTGATCTTCGGATCGTCAAAGAGCTCGAAAAAAAGCCTGAAGGTGCGCTCGTGGTATCATTCGGCATCGTCGAAGTCGTTGAGCAGTACGTTGGATACAAGACGCTCCGGTACGATCAAATCGTGGGAATCGAGAGCCTTGATTTGCCTCCGCTCCGCTTCACCACGACGGCGCTGTGGTTCAGCGTCCCGGACGAGGCCGTCACGCAGGTAGAAAATAAGGGACTCGACATCGGCGGCGGTCTGCACGGCGCAGAGCACGCGCTGATCGCCATGATGCCGCTGCACGTTATGTGCGATAGGTGGGACATCGGTGGCGTTTCGACCACGTGCCATCCAGATACCGCTGCTCCAACGATCTTCATCTATGACGGTTTTGAGGGTGGGATCGGTCTGGCCGAAAAAGCCGTAGAGCTGATTGCCGAAATTATCACCGTCACCCACGAGCTTGTCACAGGGTGCTCCTGTGACGTCGGATGCCCAGCGTGTATCTACTCCCCGAAATGCGGAAATGACAACAAGCCACTCGACAAGCAGGCCGCAATCGTCGTGCTGGAACAGCTTGCAAAGATGGTATCCCCTATCTCTAATAGATAAGCTCTGAACTGTCCTCCGGCGTTCGACTCAAAGCAGCTCTTGTCGCATCTGGCTGATCGCGTTGCAGCTTACCACATATTCTGGTCAACCCCTGTGAGAGGCAAGCTCCGTGGCAGATAGGAAGATACCTGGTCGTGCGTTGCGCACTCTTGTGCCAGGCGTGCAAGCTACAAACAGTTAATACGATGCAAAACAGATCGGGTGCATTGTCTTAGCGTAGGGATGTGCTGAAATCGTGCCATTCGAGGTTATTCCCGCCGTTGACATTAAAGATGGTCGCTGTGTTCAACTTGTCGGAGGGGTACCTGATGACGTCCTCGTTTCGCTCGAGGACCCGCTTGCTGTCGCAGAACACTGGATTACCAGTGGTGCTGACCACCTTCACGTCATCGATCTTGACGGTGCATTCGGGAAGCCGCGGAATCTGAAGCTTATCTATAAGCTAGCAAAACTCGACGCGTTTGTCGAGGTAGGCGGCGGGATTCGCGCATATGAAGACGTCGCTGATTTACTTCAGGTCGGCGCAAACAGGGTGATTCTTGGCACCGCCGCTGTACGAGATCCGACCATTGTCCACAACATGAGTCGCGAGTTTGGCAGCGAGTCCATCATGGTGGCCGTTGACGCGCGAGGCGGTGAGGTGCTCATTGAGGGGTGGACCCGAAGCTCCGGCTTGAGGCCGCAGGAGCTTGGCCTAATCTTTCAGGAGCTTGGCGCAGGTTCACTGCTCTTTACGGACGTGGAAACAGAGGGGAGGATGAGTGGGGTACGTGGCGACGTCATACGTGCTCTCGTCGAATACGTTGACATCCCCGTCATCGCGTCGGGCGGCATCGGCGTTCTGGATGACATCAGAGCGATTGCTCGGACGGGGGCAGCCGGCGTTGTGATCGGTTCTGCAATATATACCGGCAAGTTCACGCTCAACGAAGCGTTTAACATCGTGAGTGACCTCTAGAGTGTATGATCGATATGCGCAGGGCCGACATCGCGAGAACAACCAAAGAGACCAAGATCGACCTTCATCTTAATCTCGATGATGCTTCAGTGAGAGCTATTGACACCGGCGTGCCATTTTTTACGCACGTGCTAGAGGCGCTATCCCTGCACGGCGGCATAGGGGTACGCCTTACTGTGCTAAGCGACGGAAATCCGCATCACGTCGTCGAGGATGTCGGCATCGCGCTCGGAATGGCTCTTAAAAGTATGATCACGAACATGGAAGGTATCAAACGGTTCGGAAGTGCCTCTATTCCTATGGACGATTCGCTCGCGACCATCGCCGTCGATGCAGCTGGACGGAGCTACCTGGTGTTTAATACCACGATCGCCTCAAGCGTCGACGGCATCGATGCCAGCTTGGTGAAACACTTCATCCAATCACTCGCTTCTCACGCCATGCTAACGATTCACGTGAACGCTTACGGCACCGATGACCATCACACGATAGAGGCTATTTTCAAAGCGCTGGGCATCGCCCTTAATGATGCGCTGCAGCCCAGAGAGGGAGTGCGGAGCACAAAGGGGATACTATAGGC
>Ga0224558_1001160_pt1 | contig 28506 bp, 21 predicted proteins | sample 714S32024metaG_FD_180682 | JGI IMG/M metagenome (GOLD analysis project Ga0224558, IMG submission 180682) | Peat soil microbial communities from Stordalen Mire, Sweden - 717 S3 20-24 | ecosystem: Environmental > Terrestrial > Soil > Wetlands > Peat | place: Sweden: Norrbotten County, Stordalen... | reverse complement strand
TGGGGGTGGCGGGACTGAAGGGGCGGCCTGAGAGGCCGCCGCAGGCTGAGAGCCTGCCCCACATTAATAACTATGCGACCTGATTTTTCAAAGATCGATTACAAGCCAACGCCCGCGGCTGCGGGGGCGAGCGCTGACGGCCCCGAGTGGCTCGCCCCGGAACACATCGCCATCCGGCCCTGGTATACGCGCGCGGATCTGGATGGGATGGAGCACCTGGCCTATGCCGCCGGTCTGCCGCCTTATCTGCGTGGCCCCTATTCCACCATGTACTCGCGCCAGCCCTGGACCATCCGCCAGTACGCGGGCTTCTCCACGGCCGAGGAATCCAACGCCTTCTACCGGCGCAATCTGGCGGCGGGACAGAAGGGGCTCTCGGTGGCTTTCGATCTGCCCACCCACCGCGGCTACGATTCGGACCACGAGCGCGTGGTCGGCGACGTCGGCAAGGCAGGCGTGGCCATCGATTCCGTGCTGGACATGAAGATTCTCTTCGACCAGATCCCGCTCGACCAGATGTCAGTCTCCATGACCATGAACGGCGCCGTGCTGCCCATCATGGCGTTCTACATCGTCGCGGCCGAAGAGCAGGGCGTGTCTCCGGAGAAGCTCAGCGGCACCATTCAGAACGACATCCTGAAAGAGTTCATGGTCCGCAACACCTACATCTATCCGCCGGAAGGCTCCATGCGGATCATCGGCGATATCTTCCGCTACACCTCCCAGAAGATGCCGAAATTCAACTGCATCAGCGTCAGCGGCTATCACATGCAGGAAGCCGGCGCCACGGCCGATCTGGAACTCGCCTACACGCTGGCCGACGGCTTGGAATACCTGCGCACGGGCATCCGCGCGGGCTTGGACATCGACAGCTTCGCGCCGCGCATCTCCTTCTTCTGGGGCATCGGCATGCACCACTTCATGGAGATCGCCAAAATGCGCGCCGCGCGCGTGCTGTGGGCCAAGCTGGTAAAACAGTTGAACCCGAAGAATCCGAAATCCATGGTGCTGCGCACGCATTGCCAGACGTCCGGCTGGAGCCTGACCGCGCAAGATCCGTTCAACAACGTGGTGCGCACATGTGTGGAAGCGCTGGCCGCCGCGCTGGGCCACACGCAATCGCTGCACACCAACGCACTCGACGAGGCCCTGGCGCTGCCCACCGATTTTTCCGCGCGCATCGCCCGCAACACGCAGATCTACCTGCAGGAAGAGACGGCGATCACCAAAGTCGTCGATCCGTGGGGTGGCTCGTATTACGTCGAGAAGCTGACCGACGAGCTGATGCGTCGGGCCTGGCAGTTGATCCAGGAAGTGGAGGAGTTGGGCGGCATGGCCAAGGCTATCGAAACCGGCTTGCCCAAGATGCGCATCGAAGAAGCCGCCGCGCGCAAACAGGCGCGCATCGATTCCGGCAAGGACATCATTGTGGGGGTGAATGCCTACCACACTGATTCCGATGCCGCGCTGGATGTGCGGGTGGTGGACAACACCGCCGTCCGCAAGTCGCAGCTCGCCCGCCTGGAAGAACTGCGGCGCGGGCGCGACGTCGTGGCCGTGCAGGATTCTCTCGCGGCCCTCACGCGCTGCGCCGAAACGGGTGAGGGCAACTTGCTCGAACTGGCGGTTGTGGCGGCTCGCCGACGCGCCACGCTGGGCGAAATCTCGATGGCGCTGGAACGCGTGTGGGGCCGCTACCAGGCTGTCACCCGCACCATTTCCGGGGTATACTCGGCGGAAAGCAAGATGGACGAAAACTTCCAAAAGGCCCGCCACATGGCGGATGAATTCGCCGCCGCCGAGGGCCGCCGTCCGCGCATGCTGGTGGCCAAGATGGGTCAGGATGGCCACGACCGCGGCTCCAAGGTGATTGCCACCGCGTTCGCCGACTTGGGCTTCGACGTGGATATCGGCCCGCTTTTCCAGACTCCGCGCGAGGTGGCGCGCCACGCTGTGGAGAACGATGTCCACGTGCTGGGCGTCTCGTCGCTGGCGGCTGGGCACAACACGCTGGTGCCGCAAGTGATCGAGGAACTGCGGAAGCTTGGCCGCGAGGACATCCTGGTGATCGTGGGCGGCGTGATTCCGCCGCAGGACTACGACTTCCTCTACAAGAGCGGCGTGGCGGGCATCTTCGGACCAGGCACGGTGATTCCGCTGGCCGCGCAGGAGATTTTGAAAACGCTGTCCGCGACCCCGGTGGAGAGAGTCTGAGATGACAGCGCCGCAACCGCCTTTTAGGCGGCCAGAGCCGGCTGAAAGCCGGCTGCGGGCAAAATTGCCCGCCCCACAATGATCCCCCGGCGGCGCCTCCCCCGCGACGAATACGTCGAAGGCGTGCTGCGCGGCGACCGCACCATCCTCAGCCGCGCCATCACCCTCATCGAAAGCCTGCACACGGAGGATATCGAACTGGCGCAGGACGTCTTGGAGCAGTGCCTGCCCTACTCCGGCGACTCCATTCGCGTGGGTATCACCGGCGTGCCGGGTGTGGGCAAAAGCTCGCTCATCGAAGTGCTGGGCATGTACCTCACAGGCACGCGCGCAGAGAAAGTTGCGGTGCTAGCCGTGGACCCTTCCAGCCAGGTATCGCGCGGCAGCATCCTGGGCGACAAAACGCGTATGGAAGCGCTGGCCAACGACGAGCGCGCCTTCATCCGGCCGTCGCCCTCCGGCGGATCGCTGGGCGGCGTGGCCCGGCGCACACGCGAAACCATGCTGCTCTGCGAGGCCGCGGGATATCGCAATGTGCTGGTGGAAACCGTGGGCGTGGGACAGTCGGAAACTGCGGTCCGCTCCATGGTCGATTTTTTCCTGCTGCTGATGCTGGCGGGCGCTGGCGACGAATTGCAGGGCATGAAGCGCGGCATCGTGGAGATGACGGATCTGATCGCCTTCAACAAAGCCGACGGCAACAATCGGGTGAAAGCCGAAGCCGCCCGCCGCGAGTATGAGAGCGCGCTGCACCTGTTCTCCGCCTCCGGCACGGGCTGGACGCCGCGCGTGATTACCTGCTCGGCGCGCGCGCGCGAAGGCATCGCCGAAATCTGGGACGCCGTCGTCGAACACAATGCCTGGCTCACCAGCACCGGGCAGCTTGCCAGCTTCCGCCAGGAGCAGGCCAAGCGCTGGATGTACGAGTTGATCGAGCAATCCCTGCGCGACGAGTTCATGCAGCATGCGGGCGTGCGCGAGAAGCTGGCGTCTTACGAACAGGACGTGCTCGCGGGACGCCTCAGCCCGTTTCGCGCCGCGCGCCGCTTGATCGAGATTTATACGGAGAATCCATGATCTTTTCCTTTCCATTGCTTTCCGCCGAAGAGGCTGCCGCGCTGGTCGAGCACGGCCAGACCGTCGGGTTCAGCGGCTTCACCCCGGCCGGCGCGCCCAAGGCCATCCCCATGGCCATCGCCGAGCGGGCCATTGCGGAGCACCAGGCGGGCCGCGAGTTCCAGATCGGCGTGCTGACCGGCGCTTCCACCGGCACCTCGCTCGACGGCGCTCTGGCCAAGGCCGACGCCATCAGCTTCCGCACGCCCTATCAGTCCGACCCGGCGTTGCGCGCGCGCATTAATGCCGGCCAGACCCGCTTCTTCGACATGCACCTGTCGCTGATGCCGCAGGCTACGCGCTACGGCTTCCTCGGGCCCGTGCATTGGGCCGTGGTGGAGGCGAGCGATCTGACCGCGGGCGGCGGTATCGTGCTCACGTCTTCGGTGGGGTGCGCGCCGACCTTCTGCAACAAGGCCGAGAAGATCATCGTGGAACTGAACCATCGCCACCCGCCCACGCTGCTGGGCATGCACGACATTTACGAGCCGGCCGATCCGCCGCACCGCCGCGAGATCCCCATTTACGCGGCTTCCGACCGCATTGGCTCGCCGGTAATCAAGGTGGATCCGGCGCGCATCGCCGGTGTGGTCGAGACCGCCGCCGACGACGAGACGCATGGATTCGCCGATGCCACGCCGATCACCGAAAAGATCGGGGAGAACGTGGCCGAGTTCCTGGCCGCCGAGATCGCCGCCGGGCGCGTGCCGAAGTCTTTCCTGCCGATTCAATCGGGCGTGGGCGATATCGCCAACGCGGTGTTGGGCGCGCTGGGCAAACACCCGGACATCCCGGCCTTCGAGATGTACACCGAAGTGCTGCAGGATTCCGTCATCCGGCTGATGAAAAACGAGCGCGTGAAATTCGCCAGCAGTTGCTCGTTGACCGTGAGCCACGCCACGCTGCGCTCGGTATACGACAACCTGGAATGGTTCCGCAAGCGCATCCTGCTGCGGCCGCAGGAAATCAGCAACAACCCGGAAGTGATCCGGCGGCTGGGCATCATCTCGATCAACACCGCGATTGAAGTGGATATCTTCGGCAACGTGAATAGCACGCACGTCATGGGACGCCAGATGATGAACGGCATCGGCGGCTCGGGCGACTTCACGCGCAACGCGTATCTTTCCGTTTTCACCTGCCCGTCGACGGCCAAGGGCGGCAAGATCTCCACCATCGTGCCGCTGGTCAGTCACATGGACCACAGCGAGCACTCCGTGCAGATCGTGGCGACCGAATATGGCATCGCCGATTTGCGCGGCCGGTCGCCTTACGAGCGCGCCACGATGATCATCCAGAACTGCGCGCATCCCGATTTCCGGGATGAGTTGAATGGGTATTTGGAGATGGTGGAAGGCGGGCATACGCCGCAGACGCTGACGGCGGCGTTCAAGCTGCACGAGCAGTATCTGAGGACGGGGGATATGCGAGGGGTGGATTGGCGGCAGTTTGTGGGGTAAGTGGGGCGGACCTCCAGGTCTGCGCGGGTCCTACAGGACCCGCTCTTCTCACCATTTCAGCGTTAAGGCTCAGGCTGGTCCGAGAGCACCCACGGCAGCCCTGTTATGAACTCGACGGCTGCAACTTTGTCACCGAAATCCCCGGCCGGTTTGGGAAGCCGCGTAGCGTCCACGAACCAGAATTCGAGATTCGCGAAGGTGGAGTTTCGCTCGCCTGCCTTAGCGACCTCTCCGGCGAAATAAAACCAGCCGCCGTAAATCCTCCGATCTCCATCGGGGCCTACTTCATAGACTTCGCCCTCTTTGTCAGGATCGATGCCGATCTTTTGCAAGAGCGAAATGAAGTCGCTGGGATACGCCGACGAGCGCTGCGCAGCGAAATTCAGGCAATACAAACATCCACACCTCTCCGCGTCTCCGACGGGAACGGCCGAGTAAGCAATCTTTGTCAGACTTCGGTCAAATCGGATTACTTTGTCGCCAACTTGAATCTCGCCCATACCGTCTTGACTGTTGCAGGCGCGCTTCACTGTTCTCGCGGATCATGCCGCATTGCCAGCCCAGTGCACCGCGGCAACCATACCCGCCACTCGGACTTGATCTCTGCTGTACCGGCCTAGCAGCCCTTCGCGAACGCTCGATCTAGCTTATCCAACAGCGCCAAGCCTCGCTTCCTGGAGCCGCGCTGAGCCAGCGCTTGGAACCGGGTCTCGGTATCGTACTGCGTCAATGCCGAGGTTGCCAGCTCGTCCATGAGCCGGTTGATGCTCATGCCTCTGGCTTTTGCCAGGCTGCGCAAGCGATCGTGCTTACTTTCCGGAATTCGAATCGTTAGTGTGCTCATATCAAGTCCCTCAGTGCGTCTCTGGGAGCCAAGACCCGCAGATCCGGGAAGCGAAGGTCGGCGGAACGGAAGTCCGCGACGTTGTTCGTTACGATTGCCTCGGCGCCGCTGGCGACGGCCAATTCGAACACATGGTTGCCTCCCTCGTCGCGCAAATTGGGCCGCCAAAGATAATAAACGTGCACCCAGTCGCAAACGCTCAAGAATGCTTCAAACAGCTCGCTGCGCTCCGCGACGGACAACGGGCACTTGCGAAAAACCGGCTCGCGTCCCAGAACGTCTTCATATTCCAGCAGCAGGGCTTGGCCCATGACAGGGCGCCACCGCTCCTCAAGACAGGCGCGCAGCACTTGCCGGTTGTATCCTTCCTTTCGCGGCAGAGCGCCTGCGAATACGTTCGTGTCGACCACAATTCTGCGCAATCCAGCCAATGATCATGATAGCACGGGAGCTATCAGAGCGGCCGGGAGAAGCGCCACTCAACGCATGGCCGGCTCGTAGGTCAAGATCACGTTCCCCGACTTGAAGGATTTCGTCGACAACAGCTTGAGCGGGTAACGCTTCTTGATGGCATCGAATACGGTCTTGCCTGCGCCGAGCAGAATAGGCGTCAAGATGATGCGTAGCTCATCCAGCAGACACTGTTCGAGAAACGACGCGGCAAGGTCGCTTCCGCCCACCCAGAGCAAGCCGTCACCGGGAACTTGCTTCAGGGCTGACACCTCATCGGCGACGGAGTCCGTAGCCAGGCGAGAGTTCTGCCAGTCCACCCGCTTCAGGGTTCTCGAAAACACCAGCTTGGGCTTGCCGTTCATTTGCTCTTTCACGGGGTCATCGCCGGGGGCGGTCGGCCAGTAGCCAGCCATCAATTCGTAGGTTCTGCGGCCCATGATGAGCACGTCTGTCGCCCTGAGTGTTTCCACGGCGTAGGCGTTAAAGTCGTCGTCCACAATGTGCCAGTCGATTTCGCGGTTGGGTCCCTCGATGTAGTCATCGATGGAAATGGACATCTGGAAAATGACCTTTTTCATATGGCGTCATTGTCGCAAGTTTAGGCGCTCTGGCGGCCTGAGAGGCCGCCGCAGGCTGAGAGCCTGCCCCACTTACCGGCGCAAGAGGTAGGCCGGCGTGCAACTCCACGCGTGACAGTAGCTGTTCACCAGAACACTGTTATAGGGAGATAACATCGCGTTCGACGGATCGTACACTTCCCAGAACGTGTCCGCGCCCGCCTTCACCATGCCGCCCCAGTAAGATTCGATCAGTTCCAGCGCCTCCTGCTTTAAGCCGCAAGCGATCATCGCTTCCGCGACATAGTGATAAAGATACGGCGCTCCGGGATGAATGGCATCTGGTATTTCACGGATGGCGCGGAAAGCCTGCGCGCCTTCTTCTTTCGTGACAATGCCGGAAAGAACCATCCACGCCTGCGTAGCCCAGGAGATCTGCCGCTTCGGTCCACTTACGCAAATCTGCAGCACCGGGTCGTAGAAGGCCGTCCGCGCAGCCGCCGCCATCTGCGCAAAGCGGCGCTCGTACTCCGTCGCCTGCGGTTCGGCTCCACACTTGTGGGCCAGCGCAAGGGCCTGTCGCAGACTGTAGACGAATACCCCGTGCATGGCCGCGGTCCGGTCCAGCCGATTGTTCCAGTCGATGAAGACCCAGGCGCCGGCGGGCGCGGCAAACAGGCCGTCGCCGCGCACGTATCTTTCGAGGATTTCCATCTGTTGCTGCACGACGGGCCACAACTCGCGGGCGGTGACCCAGTCGTTGGACGCCTTGGCATAGTCCAATACCGTGGCTACATACAACGCCGCATAATCGACGATGTACTCGTGTCCGCGATACGGCTTCGGGTCTTCGAAGACACACGCGGAAACCATGCCATCCTCGCGCGGAAAGGCTGCGAACAGGTAGAGGCACCGCTTCACAAGGTCGAAATTCCGGAAAGTCGCATAGTTAGTAAGTGCCTGCAAACGCAAATCGCCAATCCACAAACGCCGGTCGCGCTTGGGACCATCTTCGAACACGGTCTGCATGCAGTCCCGAAGTGTCGCGATGCTCACCGCGTCGATCTGCCGCAATAGCTCCGGGGTGGCCTTGCCCAGCGGCGGCGGTTCTGCGCCTGCCGAAGACAGCGCCGTTGCCTGCACCCGATCCAATCGGATCGCGTAGTTGGGCGATGTGTCGATCACCTCCACTTTCACATAGCGGAATGCGTACCGGCGCGGCAACTGAAGGGTATTCGGCAAGACGTCGATATTGATGACTTCGTCCTGCAGCCACGCGCGACTCAGGGCGCCGTGGTAAGGATCGAAAGGTCCGGCCACCTCCGGAGCCACTTCGCCGAATGTCAGTTTCAGCCGCGTAGGGGCGTCGATGCCGCGTCCTTCACCGTCGATGGAGAACTCCAGGTGGCCCGTCAGATGTCTGCCGAAATCGAGAATCACGGAGTCGGCGCGCCGCATGACCCGTTCGCGCAACGTATCCGCGGGCGAGACCCGCTCCATCCGCCAGCGCAGAAATTGGCTCGCGTCGGCAATGGGTTTGACGATACTGACCGGAGCTACCTGCGTAGCATGCAGGCGTGGTTTCAACCGTTCTGCAGTATCCAGCCACTGCGCGCGTTGGGACTCGTCGGTCCCGGATTGGGCCACTCCGGATGCCCCGGCCATCAGCGCGGCGCTTTTGAGAAATTGCCGCCTGTCAGTCACAAGCATGCTTAATGCCCATCCCGCTAGCCCAGCTTATCGAGGTCGATCCCGGCGTCCCAGGTTTCGCTGGAACGGAGCAGTTCGTCCCAGGTGGTTTCCTTGCCCGTATAGGCGGCGGTGCGGCCGAGCATGGCGGAGAGAGCCGATTCCGCGCCGAGCGCAGCCTGGTTATGGAACTTGCCGGTGACGATGCTCTGGATGAAATCGGCGTGCTTCGTGGAATCGGCCTGCGCCAGATTGTCCGAGAAATTGCCGGTGACGGAGAACTCGCCGGACTTCGGCGTGCCGGGCTTCTCACCGCTGCTCCAGGTCCAAGGCTCGTCTCCGGCGATCTGGAGGGCGCCGGAGTAGGGCGATTGGGAACTGCCGCGCGTGCCGAAGAAGGTCTCGCTGGCGTCGAAGGGCGCTTTGCCGAACTGGCACGAGCTGAAGCTGACATGCACGTCATTGGGATAGGAGAAGACCACATCGAAGTGTGACCAGTTGTCGCCCGGCGATTCGGTGCGGCCTTTGCGGCCGCCGGCGCCGATAGCCTTCACGGGGTGCGATTGCATCACCCAGTTGCAGATATCGACGACGTGTATGTTCTGCTCGACGATGATATCGCCTGACAGGACGCGGTCGTGCAGCCAGTGACGAAGGCGAAGCTCGGTTGGGGACGCCTTCGGGTAATCGGGCATCTTCAGGAATGGGCAATAGTAATGGGCTTCGCCGCAAGTGATCTCGCCGAGCGCGCCCGCATGGATGCGCCGTACCAACTCCACAAACGGCGGCGCTTTGCGGATCTGGAACCCGACATCCAGACTGAGGCGGCCTTCGGCCCGCTTGCCGCTTTCGATGGCGCGCAAGGCTCCGGGCACATCGACGCCCACGGGCTTTTCGCAGTAGACGTGCTTGCCGGCGGCCACTGCGGCAGCCAGGTGCGAGGCATGGAAATAAGGCGGCGTGGCAATCACTACGGCGTCCACTTCGGCGGAGTTGAGGATCTGCTCGGCGGCGCGCGGGCCTTGGAACATCTGCGAGGCGGCCACGCCGGCGAAATGCTTCTTGGCGGTGACCAGGCGGTCTTCGAACAGGTCGGCCAGAGCGACAATGCGCGCCGGTCCGTTGGTGGCGATGCTGGTGGCGTCCACGGTGCCGCGTCCGCCGCAGCCGAGCAGGCCCACGCGCACCGCGGAGTTGGCTTGCGAACCGCGCACCTGTTGCGGCTTCACCATCATGAAGCCGGCCGCTGCGGTGGCGGTGGCGAGGAACGCGCGGCGATCGGGATTGGGATTGTCAGTCATATCAGATTCTCCAAAAAGGCTTTCGATGCGCGAATGTCTTCGGCTTGTTTGGCGCCGGAGATCTCGCGCTCAATGGTGAGGGGGCCGCGGTATCCAACCTCCCTCAGACGCTTGATGAGGGCCGGGAAGTTGACCTTGCCCTGGCCGATGGGCACTTCGCGCCCCAACTCGCGCGGGCCGGTGGGATAGAGCCCGTCCTTGGCGTGGACTCCCTGCACGAGCGGGCCCAGGATGTCGAGGGCATCCACCGGATTCGCCTTGCCGTAGAGGATGAGGTTCGCGGCGTCGAAGTTCACGCCGACGTTGTCGAGGCCCACGTCGCGGATGGCGCGGTAGAGGGCGATGGGCGTTTCCTGGCCGGTTTCGCAGCGGAAGTTCTGGCCGTTGCGCCGGCAGTAGTCGGCCACGGTGCGGATGGCTTCGACGGCTTCCTTGTAAATGGGATCGTTCGGATTTTCGGGGATGAATCCGCAGTGGGTCTGGACGGCCGGGACGCCGCATTGTTTGGCGAAATCGGAGGTCTTCTTGATTTGGGCGATGCGCGCGTCGCGGTATTCGCGCGGCACCAGGCCGATGGTGAGCGGACCTTTGTAGAAGTCGTAGACTTCGGGGCCGGGGCCGCCGGAGACCAGCGACGTGGCTTCGATTTTGTATTGGTCGAGGGCGGCGCGCAGTCGTGCGGGCATGCCCGCGTCGAACGCGCTCACGCCCACCTGGCAGGTGGGGATGCCGAGGCTGTGGACTTTGCGGATGGCGGTTTCGGGGTCGCTGCCGGCGGAGACGATCAGGCCGAGTTGCAGGGCGGGGTGGGCGGCGGGCGTCTGCGATTTCAGCGGGAGGGCTGCGGCGGCGGCGCTGGCGGCGGCAAGGGAGACGAAACGTCTGCGGGTGGGCATGCCGAATATTTAACCACCATTCGCGGGGCGGAAGTGGGTTTGAGAGGCACCGAACGTACTGGACGATGACACCGAAGGCGTTGGAATAAACGGCTTCCGAGCGCGTTTAATCATATGAAGGCGCCGGTCTCCTACACGATGCAGATAAGGTCGGCGTTTCAATGCATGACATATAAGAGTACCAGCTCTGAAAACCCCTTGACAGGATATTCTTCGCAAATTATACTTTAAGACGTCATGTGTCGAGCAAAAGCCGCACCTCAGAGCCCATTGACCCGGCGTCAACCCGTGAGGGGCTTTATGTGGATTATAAGCTTGCTTCTTGCGCTCGTCGTCCTGGCCTCTGCGCAAGACGCCTTGACGAACGAGTCCGTTGTGAAGATGGTAAGAGCTGGCCTCTCCGAAGGCGTTATCCTCAGCATGGTGAATACCCAGCCGCCGAAGTATTCAGTAACTCCGGATAAACTCATAGAGTTGAAGTCCGCAGGCGTTTCCGACAGAATCGTCGCCGCTATGGTCGAGCGTAGTGCCGGGGCGGGGCCAGTTGCGCCTAACCCAACCGGAGCGACTGGCAATCCTAACGACCCGATGGCGCCCCACGATTCCGGCATTTACCTTTACGCTAAGGGTCGAGATGGCGAGTATAAGATGACCGTCCTGGAACAGGCTGCCTACCAGGGATCCAAGACCGGGGGCATGCTGGGCACGGCTTTGACTTACGGAATCAAGAAAGCCAAGATGAAGGCGGTGATCCCGGGACAGCACGCAAGCATCCGTACGTCAGACACGCAGCCCGTCTTCTATTTCTACTTTGAAGACAAAGCTGCGGGGCTCGGGAAAGGCGCTTTTGGCGCAGGGGCAGTGTCCAACCCGAATCAATTTGCGCTGGTCAAACTCTCCGTCACCAAGACCAGCCGGGAGACGATCATCGGAGAATTCGGCGCCCTGGGTTCGTCCACGGGGACTAGCGAAAAGTCGATGGTAACATTTAAGTCCGAAAGGCTCCGGCCCGGCTTGTATAAGGTGGCTGCCACCGGCCCGATGGAGGGCAGCGAGTACTGCTTCCTGGTCTCGCAGGTCAACATGGGCGCCTTTGGGGCGGGAGCGGCAGGCGCCTCCAGATTTTTGACTTCGCGGTAGCCCCGAACGAGTGAGCCAGGTTTCCAAGGCCACTGACGGAGGAAGGACAGCGATAGCCGGCGCCGGAATCGTGACGTCGACGTCCTAATATGTAAGGCTCGGTACGTTCCGGGAGGAAGAAGTGGACTCTAAACAGTTGCAGTCGGCAATTCTTTTCGGTTTGCTGCTGGATGTGGTCGCCTTACGTGCGCAGCCCAGCCGCATCCTGGGATCGATCAATGGCAGTCAGCGGGTCGAGCTGCCCGGAAGTGCACCCTTCCAGGGACAGCCCCAATACGACAACGGCCCAGTCGATCCCTCTTTCCCGATGACGTACGTGACGCTATACATGAAACCGGCGGCCGATCAGCAAAAGGCACTGGCCCAACTGCTCGCCGACCAGCAGGATCGCTCCTCTCCAAAGTACCACCGTTGGCTCACACCGGAGCAGTATGCGGACAACTTCGGGCTGAGCCCCGCCGACATGGACAAGGTTGCAAGATGGCTCGAGTCGGAGGGGTTCACGGTCAGGTACAAAGCCCGGGGCAGAAACTGGATCGCATTCAGCGGCACAGCCGGCCAGATTGCGAGTGTCTTCTACGCCGAGATTCATCGCTATGTATTCCAGGGGCAGACACACTTCGCCAACGCAACCAGCCCGTTTATTCCAGCGGCACTCGCCGGCATCGTCATGGGCGTACGTGGCCTGAACGATTTCCACCCAAAGCCATCCGGGAACCGGCGATCTAGCCGGGTAAAGCCCGACTATACCGGTACATCCAATTTCGACCACTATCTGGCCCCCGGCGATGTTGCCACCATCTACGACCTCGGACCGCTTTATAACGAGGGGATCGACGGAACGGGACAGCTGATCGTTGTAGTCGGACAGAGCGACATATATGCGGCCGACATCGCCGCGTTTCGATCCGCGTTCGGCCTGCCCGGCCAAACACAGCAGCATTGGCCAGCCTGCGGTTGGGGTAGCCTGTGCATGATCTTGACTGGTGATGACCCAGGGTACGGGGACCTTGACACCCTTCAAGAAGCGGATCTGGATCTGGAGTGGGTTGGCGCCGTGGCGCGGGGCGCGACTGTCAGTTACGCGTATTCGACCGACGCCTTCGACTCGGCGTATTACGCTATTGACCAGAACCTCGGCCCAATTCTCAGCATGAGTTATGGCTACTGCGAGGCGGACTATCAGAAATATGTAGGAACTCTCGATTATGCCCAGTCCGAAGCCCAGAAGGCAAATTCATTAGGAATTACGTGGCTGGCCTCCTCGGGGGATACCGGAGCGGCGGGTTGCGAGTCGAATAACCCACCGCCATCACAAGCCGCGCGCGGCTTGGCTGTTTTGGCACCAGCCAGCGTCCCGGAAGTGACCGCCGTAGGTGGAACCGAGTTTAACGAAGGCGGCGGCGGCTACTGGAACTATTTCAGCGGCGCCAATGGCGGCACCGCCAAGTCCTATATTCCCGAGGAGGCCTGGAACGACACCAGCGACGGCACCGGGGCGGGTTCAACGCTCTCGGCAAGCGGCGGGGGCATCAGTACGTACTTTGCCGCGCCCACATGGCAGGCCGGCTTAGGCTTCCCGAACGGTGGCGGCCGGGACGTTCCGGATATCGCTCTGTCCGCTTCCGCGGATCACGATCCTTATATTATTTGTTCCGACAAGGTGAGCTGTTTTGACTCATTCGGCGATCCGAGTACCCACATCGGCGGAACCTCGGCTTCCACGCCTGTTTTCGCCGGAATCATGGTCCTGCTCAACCAATATCTGGTTTCCAACGGCATTCAGGCCCAAGCGGGACTCGGAAACGTTAATCCAACCCTCTACCGGTTGGCTCAGAGCAGCCCCTCCGCCTTTCATGGCATGACATCCCCGTTTCTGAGCAACATTGTCCCGTGTCAGACCGGCAAGCCCGACTGTTCGAGCGGATCGTTTGGCTACAGTGCGGGGCCCGGATACAACCTGGTCACTGGATTAGGATCGGTTGACGGCTACAACCTGGTAACCTCGTGGCCCGGGCCGTCCCAGCCGCAGATCAGTTCGATTTCACCCCCCACGCCGACCGCGAGTTCACAGAACCAGACAGTCAACGTGTACGGCAGCGGGTTTCAAGCCAACCTGACGGTCACGGTCTTCTTCCCCAATAATGGCGGTAGCAGCGTGCTGAAAGTCGTGGGAATAATAACGTCGAACGGTTTTCCGATGACGATTGGGCTTAATGGACCTGGCACGTGGGGCATACAGGTGAATAATCCTGACGGCGTGGTGTCAAACCAGTTCAATTTTGTGGTGATCCCAGCTTCCGGCGGCCTCACACTTCCGGATCTGGTGGTCACCTCGCTGACGGGCCCAAGTACAGCGAATCCCGGGGGAGTAATGAATATGTCCAGCAAAGTGATGAACCAAGGTGGTGGCAGCGCCGGGGCGTCGCGGCTGGAGTTCTATTTTTCGCCCACCGCCAGCCCTTCGTTGAGCACGGTGATCGATACGACATGGGGTTGTAATATCGGGAGCCTGGCTGCCGGCGCATCGGAACCCTGCTCCGGATCAGTGGCCGTTCCAGCGACTCTGGCGCCGGGGGCGTGGTATCTGGCCGCCATGGCCGATGCAAACAACCAGGTTGTCGAATCGAACGAGAATAACAACTGGCGCGTAGCCGACACAGGGCCACTCACGTTGGGGGCCGCTCTGACGATCCTCGGGGCAGGCTCGGATGGCAACCTATATAGCATTGTTCCGACGGCTGGCGCGACGACGTTAATCGGGCCACTGCCGACTGTTATGAGCGATATCGCAGCGTACAACGGCTCCCTATACGGAATTTCACTGTCCTTATATAGTTCAAACAGCGTTCTGTACGCAATTGACCCCAACAGCGGAGCCGGCACGGCGGTCGGGAGTGGGACAGGCGCGATCCTGAATGCGCTGACTTTTGGCTCAAGCGGCACTCTGTACGCTACGGGAGGGGACAGTCTCTACACGATCAGCACCAGTACCGGTTATGCCACACTGGTCGGCAGTGGCGGCGGTTCCGGGGCGTATCTTTCTTCGGGCGATCTGGCGTTCGACTTCGCCGGAAACCTATACCTGAGCAGCTTTACCTCTTCCGGCGATCAACTGTTTTCGTTAAATCCCGCCACTGGGCAAGGCACGTTGATCGGCAACCTGGGGTTTTCCGATGTCTACGGCTTGGCGTATTACAATGGGACGGCATACGGCTTCACAGCCGGGGGCCAAGTGCTCACGATTAACCTGAGCACCGGAGTTGGGACCGACATCGCAAGTTACGCACCCGGTTTCGACGGGACCACAGTATTCGCGCCGGCCAGCGCTCCCGGATACACGATTTCAGGACAGGTCTCCGATTCGGTGTGTGGTGCCCCGATCTGTCCCGTGCAAGGGTTAGGCGGTGTAACGGTGACGCTAAGTGGTTCCGCCGCGAGCGCCGCCATCACGGATGGCTCGGGAAACTATAGCTTTGCCGTATCGGGGGGGGGCAACTACACCGTCACGCCTTCGCTGGCGCTGTACACGTTTAGCCCGCCCAGCTTGAGTTTCAAGAATCTGAGCGCCAGCCAGACGGCCAACTTCGTGGGTGCTGTTCCAGGCGACTTCAACGGCGACGGTCATCCGGACGTGATTTGGCAGAACGACAGCACTCGCCAGGTAAGCGTGCATTACTTCGACGGGACACAAGGCGTGACATATATTGGCTGGAATTGGCTGAACAGCGTCGGCGAACCAAACGGCTGGGTGCTGGTGGGAGCGGCGGACTTCGATGGCAACGGCGTGCCGGACCTGGTCTGGGAATACATGCCGACCGGCCAGGTCACGGTGCAGTACTATGGCGGACCGGGCGGGGCCACGTTCCTGGGTTGGAACTGGCTGAATGAAACGGGCAATCCGGGGTGGACGGTAGTGGCGGTGGCCGACATGAACGGCGACGGGGTGCCCGACTTGATTTGGGAGAAGAACGCGACGAATCAGGTCACCGTCAACTATTATGGCGGACCGGGCGGGGCCACGCTGACTGGCTGGAACTGGCTCAACAGCGCTGGCGAGCCGGCCGGCTGGCACGTAGTAGCGGCGGCGGATTTTGATGGAAACGGGACGCCGGATCTGGTGTGGCAGTATACTCCGACGCGCCAAGTAACGGTGCACTATTACGGCGGCACCGGGGGAGCGACGTATCAGGGCTGGAACTGGCTCAATAGCGTCGGGGATGCGGGGTGGACGGTGGTAGGGGCCAACGACTTTAACGGCGATGGCGTGCCGGACCTGGTTTGGCAAAACGATACGACGGCCCAGGTGACGGTGAACTACTACGGGGGCACCCAAGGAGCCAGTCTCATCGGCTGGAACTGGCTGGCGAATCCGGGCTACCCCGGGTGGACGGCCGTGGTCCCCAGATAAACGGTCGTCAAACAGAATTCCGGTCCGTAGCTTACGATATAGGTATGCGGGATTGGAGTTTGCCCTTTTGGTTGGCGGCCGCGGGGGTCTACGCGCTGTACAGTGCCTTCATCTTGGGCCGTTGGCAGGACTTGGCCCTGTGGACACGCGTTCACGTTTCGATTGACGCAGGCACGGGAATCTCCATGCTGGTGTGCGCCGCCGGGCTGCTGTTGGCGGCTCGCGGCGGACTGCGGACGGTCGCTCTCATCGGCGGATCGGCCGCGGCGTTGTTTGGCGTGAGCCTGATTGCCGGGGCTTTGCTGGGAACGCTTCCTTGCACCGGGGGCAGTTGAGCGGCTTCCAAATGTGCCCTCGGCGGGGGCCTCATTGTTCTGGCGGGCGCGGTTTGGAACATGCATTAATGGCTTGACAAACACCGCACCGAAACGCACTCTTAATTGGACATTCAGCGGCGTGCTAAAATATCGAAAAGTCTCGGCCATTTTCTGGAGAAATACGCGTGCTTTTTGTAAGAATAACCACCTGTTTCGCCCTGGCTGCATGGCAAGCGGGCTGGGCGCAAGTGAGCGTCACGACCTATCACAACGATATCGCCCGCACGGGCCAAAACCTGAACGAAACGATCCTTACACCCGCCAACGTCAACCCGAACGGGTTCGGTCTCTTGTTCGTGAAGCCCGTGGACGGATACGTTTATGCGCAGACATTGTACGTGCCAAATGTCTCGATCGGCGGGCAGACCCACAACGTGGTGTTCGTGGCCACCGAAAACGACAGCGTGTACGCGTTCGACGCGGACAGCGCGGCGGGCGCCAATGCGAGTCCGCTGTGGCAGGTGAGCTTCATCAGTCCGCCGTCGGTCACCACGGTGGACAGCGTCAATGACATCGAATGCACGGACCTGGTGCCGCAGATCGGCATCACCGGCACACCGGTGATCGATCCCAGCACCGGGACACTGTATGTCGTGGCGAGCACCAAAGAGAACGGGGTCTTCTTCCAGCGGCTGCACGCTCTGGATATCGTCACCGGGAACGAGAAGTTCGGCGGGCCGGTGGCGATCCAGGCTACTGTGCCGGGGACGGGCGACGGCAGTTCCGGCGGGCAGATCCCCTTCGATGCGCTGCATCAGAACCAGCGGCCCGGACTGCTGCTGTGGAACGGGGTGGTGTACATCACGTGGGCCTCGCACTGCGACCATCCTCCGTTTCACGGTTGGGTACTGGGCTATGACGCGTCCAACTTGCAGCAGGTTGTGGTGTGGAACTCAACGCCCAACGGCAGCGACGGCGGTATTTGGCAAGGCGGCGGCGGACCGGCTGCGGATTCCGCCGGTATCTACTTTGCAACCGGAAACGGCACCTTCGACGCGAACACAGGCGGCACGGATTTTGGCGACACGATCTTGAAAATGAGCCCGCCGTCCGCCGGAACGCTGCAGGTGCTGAGCTACTTCGCGCCTTTCGATCAGGCAGTGCTGTTCAATGACACGGACCTGGGCTCGGGTGGAGTGGTGCTGTTGCCGGACTTGCCGGCGGGGTCGGCGCACCAGCATCTGCTGGTGCAGGCCGGCAAGCAAGGGACCGTCTACCTGGTGGATCGCGACAACATGGGCGGCTACAACTCCACCACGGACCAGGTCGTGCAGGAACTGCCGGCCGCGATCGGAGGGCTCTATGGGATGCCCGCATATTGGAACAACACGGTGTACTTCGGCGGGCAGACCGACAATCTGAAGGCGTTTTCATTCAACGCCGGCGGTAGCGGGTTGCTTTCGCCGTCGGCTGTTTCCTATTCGCCGGAGAGTTTCGTGTTTCCGGGGCCGACGCCCTCGATTTCGGCTAACGGCAGCAGCGATGGTATCGTGTGGGCTATCGAGACGGACGCTTACGCGTCGAACGGGCCGGCGGTGCTGCGCGCATACGACGCCACCAATCTGGCCAACGAGTTGTATAACAGCACGCAGAACGGCTCGCGCGACACGCCTGGGCCGGCGGTGAAATTCGCTGCGGCAACCGTGGTAAATGGCAAGGTTTACGTGGGGACAGCTACGCAACTGGCGGTCTTCGGATTGCCGCTATCGCCGATCATTGCGAGCCCCATGCAAGGAACGACGCTTTCAGGCAGTTTGGCGGACTTCTCGTGGAGTGCTGTTACCGGAGCCACTCAGTATCAACTGCTGGTTGGCACCACACCGGGCGGCTCGGATATTTTCGGCGGCACCACTGCGGGGACTTCGCAACTTGTGGGATCCATCCCCTGCGGCGACACGGTGGGTGGAACCATCTACGTGCAGTTAGCCGCCGATGTGAACGGTTACCAGCCGCCGGTCGACTACACCTATAAGTGCAAATCCGGCCTCGGCGATTTTAACGGAGACGGCTACCAGGATGTGCTTTGGCAGAACAACAGCACTGACCAAGTAACCGTGCATTACTTCGACGGGACACAGGGCGTGACGTTTATTGGCTGGAATTGGCTGAACAACGTCGGCGAGCCAAACGGCTGGGTGCTGGTGGGAGCGGCGGACTTCGACGGCAACGGCGTGCCGGACTTGGTTTGGGAATACATGCCGACCGGGCAAGTGACGGTGAACTACTATGGCGGACTAGGCGGGGCTACGTTGCTCGGTTGGAACTGGCTGAATAAAACGGGCAATCCGGGGTGGACGGTAGTGGCCGTGGCGGATATGAACGGCGACGGGGTGCCCGACTTGATTTGGGAAAAGAACGCGACGAATCAGGTCACTGTCAACTATTACGGGGGTACGGGCGGCGCCACGCTGACTAGCTGGAATTGGCTCAACAGCGGAGGCGAGCCGGCGGGCTGGCACGTCGTCGCAGCGGCCGACTTCGATGGAAACGGGACGCCGGATCTGGTGTGGCAATATGCTCCGACGCGCCAGGTAACGGTGCACTATTACGGGGGCACCGGGGGAGCCACATATCAGGGCTGGAACTGGCTGAATAGCACCGGGGACCCGGGGTGGACGGTAGTGGGGGCCAACGACTTTAACGGCGATGGCGTGCCGGACCTGGTCTGGCAGAACGATACGACCGGCCAGGTGACGGTGAACTACTATGGGGGCACCCAAGGAGCAACTCTCATCGGCTGGAACTGGCTGGCGAATCCGGGCTACCCCGGGTGGACGGCTGTGGTCCCCAGATAAGCGGTCGTCAAATTAACATAACTGAGCGCTCCAGTCACAAGCTAAAGCCTGTGCTACCATTACGGACACAACCTTATGACTTCTTGGACCAGGCTTTCCCTGACCACCGTCCTGCTTCTTGCGCCGGCCGCCGCGCAGCAGCCGCCGCTGATCGATCGCGAGTTATTCTTCGGCGATCCCGAAATCTCGGGCGCGCAAATCTCGCCGGATGGCAAGTACATCGCTTTTCTGAAGCCTTTGAACAAGACGCGCAATATCTGGGTGAAGAAGACCGATGCGCCTTTCGATTCGGCCAGGCCCATTACCAACGATACGAAGCGTCCCATCCCTGGGTATCTCTGGAGCCGCGACGGCAAGTATGTGCTGTACGCGCAGGACAAGCTGGGGGATGAGAACTACAACGTCTATGCGGTGGACCCGGCGGCAGTTCCGGCGGCGCCCGCGGAAGTGCCCGCGGCCCGCAACCTGACGGACCTCAAAGGAGTGCGCGCCATGATCTATGACGTGCCGCGCAGCGAGCCCGATATCATCTATGTGGGGCTCAACGACCGCGACAAGTCCTGGCACGATCTGTACAAGGTGCGCATCTCCACCGGCGAGCACACGCTGCTGCGCCAGAATACGGACCGCATCACGGGCTGGATCTTCGATCTGAAAGACCAGTTGCGCCTGGCGTCCCGCTCGGCCGATAACGGCGACACCGAAATCCTGCGCGTGGACGAAAAAGGATTCACCAAGATTTATTCCTGCGATGTGCTGGAGACCTGCGCGCCGGTGCGGTTTCACAAGGACGGCAAGCGCTTCTACCTCGAAACCAACAAGGGCGAGGGCGAGAATCTCGAGAAGCTGGTCCTGATGGACGCGGAAACCGGCAAGGAGGAATTGGTCGAACGCGATCCCGAAAACCGCGTCGATTTTGGATCGGCGCTTTTCTCCGAGGTCGGCGACCAGCTTATCGCCACGGTTTACCAGTACGAAAAGACGCGCATTTACTGGAAGGACAAAACCTACGAGGCGGACTACAAATTCCTCGAAGGCAAGCTGCCGGGCAACGAGATCAATTTCAACTCCCACACGCGGGACGAGCAGCTCTGGCTGATATCGGCGAACTCCGACACCGAGCCGGGGCAGACGCTTCTCTTCGACCGGCAATCCAAAAAACTGACGCCGCAATACAAGATCCGCGAGAAGCTGCCGCGGCAGGATCTGGCGCACATGGAAGCGATCCGCTACGAATCCTCCGACGGGCTGGAGATTCCGGCATACCTGACGCTGCCGAAAGGCGTACACGCCAGGAATCTGCCCACGCTCATTCTTCCGCACGGCGGGCCTTGGGGCCGAGATGCGTGGGGATACAACAGCTTCGCGCAGTTCTTCGCCAACCGCGGCTATGCCGTGCTGGAGCCCAATTTCCGCTCGTCCACCGGATATGGAAAGAAGTTTCTGAACGCCGGCAATCGCCAGTGGGGCGACAAGATGCAGGACGATTTGACGTGGGGCGCGAAATACCTGGCGGCCAAGGGCATTGCGGACCCCAAGCGCACCGGCATCATCGGCGGATCTTATGGCGGCTATGCCACGCTGGCGGGCGTGACCTTCACGCCGGACCTGTACGCGGCGGCGGTGTCGATTGTGGGCCCTTCCAACCTCATCACGCTGCTGGATTCGATCCCGCCATATTGGGAGCCGATCCGCAAGATGTTCTACCAGCGCATGGGCGATCCGGGCACGCCGGAAGGCAAGGCGCAGTTGCAGCGGCAGTCCCCGCTGAATTCGGCGGGCAAGATCAAGACGCCGCTGATGGTGGTGCAGGGCCTCAACGATCCGCGCGTGAACAAAGCGGAGTCGGACCAGATCGTCATCGCGCTGCGCGACAGGGGATTTCCGGTGGAGTACCTGGTGGCGCCAGATGAGGGCCACGGTTTCCAGCGGCCGGTAAACAACATGGCGATGATCGCGGCCGCGGAGAAGTTTTTCGCCCACTACCTGGGAGGGCAATATCAGGAAGACATGACCCCCGAGGTCGCCACCAGGCTGAGGGAGATCACCGTCGATCCGAAGACCGTAGTGCTGGCGCGCAAGATCTCGGCGGCGGAGGTGAGCGCACTCAAGATTGCCCGGCCGCTGCAGCCTGCGGTGTACAAATATAAAGTGACGATCCAGATGGGGACGCAGTCGATCCCGCTGACGCTGGCCAACGAGATCAAAGCGGAAGGCGGCGCCTGGACCGTGACGAATCGCATGAACACGCCCATGGGCGATGCCACGGATGTGTACTCGCTCGACATGGATACGCTGCTGGTCCGGAAGCGGTCGATTCACCAGGGGCCGGTGGAAATCGAACTGGCGTTTCAAGACAACAAGGTGACCGGATCGATGAAGACGAACGGTGCGGACAAGCCCGTTGCGGCGGAGATAACCGGTCCGGTTTTCCCCGAGGTGTCCGCCGCACCAGCGGTCTTCGCCTGCCTGCCGCTGGCGGAGGGATATGCCACCACCTTTCGGATTTTCGACATTCAGAAGCAGAAGGACCGGGTGATGCAGTTGCAGGTCGTGGGTTCGGAGAAGGTCACCGTGCCGGCAGGCACGTTCGACGCCTTCAAAGTAGAGGTCACGGCTGGAGATGGCGGCGCGGACAAGATTACGGTCTGGATTGCCAAGGAATCGCGCAAACCGGTCAAGTTTGCGTCTATCGCGCCCGAGATGGGCGGCGCCACGGTGACGGCGGAACTGTCGGAATAAGTAACACAATCGCCTCGCAGGGGTCAATACCCACTAAAGAGTTAAGCCGATACCCACAAAAAGGGGGTTTGTATAGGGTAGCCTCTCAGGTAAACCTAAGGGTTAATACTTATTGCTTTAGGAATATCCTTAGGACGTGGAGTAGCCTGCTCAGAACAATGACGCCACAACGCTCGTTTCCTTCCCCAAACACCGAACTTCTGAAGCTCCATCATCGCCGCACGGAACTCGATACGGCGATCCGCTTGCTTGAGGAAATCAGGCTGATACGCCTGACACGGCCTCCGGAGTTGGCAGCCATCATCTCCAAAGTACGGCGGGTGGCGTAGCGGCCCCAGGTGCGCAGGTCCCCTGGACCCGCTGTTTGGTAGTGGGTCAATTTGGCTTGTGGGCCAGTTTGGACTTGGAGGGCGGCCAATCTTGGCCGCAGCCGCCTTTTAGGCGGCCAGAGCCGGCTGAAAGCCGGCTGCGGGCAGAATTGCCCGCCCTCCAAACGTTCGAAGAGAAGGCGACGTGGGCGTCGCTCGCGGTCACGAACCGGCGCATAATAGATGCATGGCTCACCGCGCTGCCTTCTTGCTTCCCGCGCTCGCGGGCACGCTGGCGGCGCAGTATGGCACCACTCCGAAAGCCTCCGAGCAGCAATACCCGGCACGCGCCAAACTGGAGAAACTGTCGATCGGCGCGGAGTACCTGGTCCACAGCTTCTCCAGCGGACGCCAGATGTTCATCGCCAAGGACTACCTGGTGGTGGAAGTTGCCCTCTTTCCCGCCAAAGGCGAAAACCTGCTGGTGAATGCCAGCCATTTCAGTTTGCGTGTCAACGGCCGCAAACAAGCGCTCTCGCCACAGGCCCCGGAAATCGTGGCAAACGCGCTGCAGTATCCGGATCCCAACACCAGTCATGGTTTGCAGCCCACCGCCCAGTTGGGTCCGATTGTGCTGGGACAGCCTCAGCCAACCGAGCGTTTCCCGGGCGATCCGACTGTCCGGAACAAACCACCGCTTTCGCGCGCGCCTGACGATAACCCTACTGGCGCGGACAAGGAGCCGCCCCTAAAGGCCGAGGAACTGGTGGTCCAGGCGGCCTTGCCCGAGGGTGAGCGCCACGGACCAACCAGCGGCTTCCTGTATTTCCCCTACCGCGGCAACATCCACCGCATTCGTTCGCTCGAACTGGTGTTCGCAAGCCCGGCCAGCAGCGCCACTCTGCCGCTTCTGTAGAAAATCGGATACGATACGGTGTACCCTGCGGCACCCCCGCAAACATGCCGCGCTCCGCCATGACTGACGCCACCCCGACCATCACCCTCCCGGAGAACGCCTACAAGCCGCTGCCGCCCGGCGAGGTTTACGCTCCCCCGGTTCCCGCCTCCGCCGCCCTGCCGGAACTCACTGCCCGTTCTGTGGGCTGGGGACTGTTCCTGTGCGTGATCTTCACGGTAGCCTCCGCCTACTCGGGCCTCAAGGTGGGCCAGGTCATGGAGGCGGCCATTCCCATCTCCATCCTGGCCATCGGCCTGGCGCGCGCCTATCCGCGGCGCTCCAGCGTGCTCGAGAACGTCATCATTACCGGCATCGGCGGCCTGGCCGGCTCCGTGGTTGCGGGCGCCATCTTCACCCTCCCGGCGCTCTACATTCTGAAGCTCGACCCTCATCCGGTCCAGACCATCTTCATCTGCCTCGCGGGCGGCTGCCTGGGCGTGTTATTCCTGATCCCCTTGCGCCGCTACTTCGTGCGCGACATGCACGGCCTGCTCCCCTACCCCGAAGCCACCGCCATCACGGAGGTCCTGGTCACCGGCGAAAAGGGCGGCTCGCAGGCCAAGCTGCTGCTGCAGGCCACCGCTATCGCGGGTGTTTACGACTTCTTCGTCACCACGTTTCACGTCTGGAAGGAGTACCTGGATTTCCAGTTCGTGCCCGCCCTGCGCACGCTCACCGAGCGCGCCCGCATGGGCCTCAGCTTCGACGCCATCAGCTTCATCCTGGGACTCGGCTACGTCATGGGACTGCGCAGCTCCATGATTCTTTGCGCCGGCGGCGTGCTCTCGAACCTGGTGCTGGTGCCGTTGATCTGGATGATCGGCAGCCACATGGCCGCCACCGCGGTGTATCCGGCCCAAATCCCTATCGCGCAGATGACCGCGGCGCAGATCTTCCGCGGGTACGTGCGGTTCGTGGGTGTGGGCGCCATCGCCACAGCAGGCATCTTTGGCATTCTGAAATCCCTGCGCGTGGTCGCCGGATCGTTCGCCATCGCGGCGCGCGCATTCCGGCGCGGCCCCGATACCGCCGGTGCCGGCGGCGTCGGCCTGGCGCGCACCGACCGCGACATTTCAGTACTGGCGATATTGATCGGCGTGATCGTAAGCGCCATCGGAGTCGCCATGTTGTTGGGCAGCCTGGCGGCTTCCCCCGCGGTGATCCTGTTGGGCCTCGGCCTGACGCTGCTCTTCTCGTTCTTCTTTGCCTCCGTGGCCGCCAATGCGATTGCCACCACCGCGCGCAACCCCGTCTCCGGCATGACCATGCTCACCATCATCGTCTCGTCGGTGGTGCTGTTGCGGTTTGGCCTTTCCGGTACCACCGGCATGTTCTTCGTGATGGCCATCGCCGGCATTGTGTGTACCGCGCTTTCGACCTCGGGCCAGGCCATCACCGATTTCAAGACCGGCTACTGGCTCGGCTCCACCCCCGCCGCGCAGGAGAAAGTGAAGTTCCTGGGAGTGATCGCGGCGTCGGTGGCCGTGGGCCTGACTATCGTGCTGCTGGCGCGCACCTTTCAATTCGGCGAGGCCGTCCCCGGCGACACGCGCGTGGTATTAGCGTCGCCTCAGGCATCCATCATGAAGGCGCTGGTGGAAGGCTTCATGAGCCGCCAGCCGGTGGCTTACATCCTGTTCGGAGCAGGGGCTGCCATCGCCCTCATCATGGAAATGTTGGGCGTGCCCGCGTTGATCTTCGCGCTGGGGATGTATCTGCCGCTGGAGCTGAACACGCCCGCGCTGGTGGGCGGATTCCTGGCGCATTTCCTGGGCCGGCGATCGGAGAAGGCAGGCGGCGAGCGCGGTTCGCGAATCCGCGAGCGCGGCGTGATCATCGCATCCGGGCTGATGGCTGGCGGCGCATTGGGCGGAGTCGCGGGCGCCGCCTGCCGCCTGATCCCCAGCTTCACCGAAGATTGGATCAAGACCCCCTTCTACGGGAACGACGTGGTCTCGCAATCGATCTCCGCCGCGCTGTTTATCTGCCTCTGCGCCTATCTATGGTACGGCTCGCTGCATCAACCGAAGGAGACACCGTGAAAACAAAACACCAGCCACCAACCACCAGCCACCAACCACTGATCGCGAACGCGATCCTGGGCATCGACACCCTCTGGGGCGGCGACGTCATGTGCCCCTCGGGCACCGGACGCTTCATCGCCGATTCCTGGTTTTCCGATGAACCGCTGCCGCCAGCCTACACGCACCCCGCAGCCGCCCGCGTTCGCGAGTCCGGCGGCGTAGCGGCGAAGGCGGCCGACCGGCAAGCCATCGAAACCTACCTCGCCGCGGTGGATGTCGCGGGCGCCATACACGGCCTGACGGCCGAGGCGGCATGTATGCCAGGTCATCGCGGCGAGTACCTGCGCGGCCTGGCGCTTTGTTTCGAAACCATGTGGGACCTCGCCCTGGAGATGCTCGGCAAAGGCGAACCGGTTCCCTACGAGCGCTGCGTGGAAGCCTCCATCGGCCAGGCGCCATCCCAATCCGACCCCACTGCCAGGCGCGAACGCGTCGCGGAACTGCTGGCCCGCGCCGGATATCTTTCGCCCACGGCAGCGCACACCGGCCACGAACTGCTAGCCGCGGTGGACGCCTGGCGCAAAGCGCGCTTCGTACCCATGGCCGTAATCCGCGGGCTGGGCGCTGCCGTGATCGCGCAGTATGACGCGCTCAGCGCCGCGCACCTGTCGCCGCATCTGCCTGCCGCGCTCGCGGCCGTGCCGCGCGCCAATATCCAATTCCTGCCCATCCAGGATGCCTGGTTCTCCGGCTCGATGAACTACCTGGGCCGCGCCCGCCGCCAGGACGGCACGCCGGAATACGAAGCCACCTACGAGATCAACGCCTCGCTGGAGATCTCCTACCCCGAGTTCGTGCACCTTGTCAGCCACGAGGTGGTGCCCGGACACGTCACCACGTTCGCCTACCTGCAGAACCTCTACGCCCGCGGACTGGTGGGCTTTGAAGCTTCCATCCTGACCATGAACACGCGCGCCGGCGCATTGTTTGAAGGCATCGCCAACAACGCCATCCTGATGGCGCACGGCGTCACCGAAGTGGACCAGTTGCCCGACGACGACCTGCAAATCGGTGTGCTGCTGGCGCTGTTGCAGGATGACGCCAAGAACCAGGCGTCGTATCTCACTTGGAAAGACGGCATGCCGCAACCCGAGGTGGCCGCCATCCTGCGGCGCGATTTCCTGGTTTCGACGGAGCGCGCGGGCAAACTTTCCGGCGCCTGGGGACGCCACCCGCTGCTCGGGCGAATGTACCTGCCGGCATACCGGGCCGGCACCGAGCGGGTCGCCGACTTGCGCCGCCGCTATCCCGCGGAACGCCTGCTCCCGGTGCTCTATGGCTGTGCGGGCCTGGTGGACGTGACCACGCTCGAATCCGCGCTGACCCAAATCTGATACCCTCCGAAGGAGGTCCCCATGAAATCTCGCAGCGTGCAGCGGACGCGGCGCGATCCCGCTGTAACTCCAAACCGGCGGTGGCGTCCGCTCAACACCATGAATTTCCCGCAGGCGCTACGTGACGCGATTCCCACGCTGGCGCGCTGCTGGGGCCGATGTCTGGTGCTGACTTCCATCACCGGACGCGCGCTGAACGATCCAATCTTCTGGGGCAAGCGTGTACGCGTCAAATTCCAGGTGGAAGAGAGCGGCAAACTGACCGGCAAGTTCGACGTATGGATGGATGTCGATCCGGAAGCCGCGCGCGGCCTGGCCCGCACGCTGAACCAACTCGCGGACGAAGCGGAGAAAGCGCCGCCCACTGCTGAGTCCGCTGCGGTCTAAACTATACATAGTATACTTCCCTCTGCCCGCGGCCCAGCGACCGACCTTGACCAACTCTACCTCACCTTGAGTCCTGAGCCTCTGACAGGGACGGAAGAGTTTGCGCGCTACTACCGTCCCGAAGTCAACCAGGTACGCGGCGGCGATGCCGTGGTTGGCCTCTCGCGAAAGCTGCGGCAGGCCTATGGGACGGTACCCTTCAGGGCATTCCTCGTGGGTCACCCTGGCGTCGGCAAGTCGACGGAGATTACCCGGCTCCTGGCGCGCGTCGAGGATCAATTTGTTGGCGTGCGATTAAGCGCGGCTTCCGAGATGAACCCCGCGAGCTTCAAGGTATTCGACGTACTGCTCCTGATGTTGGCCCGCCTCGCTGAGCGAGCCAATGAACTGAATGCAATCCCACTCGAAGGCATGTTCCCCGCCCAATTGTTCACGGACATTCAGCAGTGGTTTGGTTTGGCTCCGAACAGGTCGAGCGGACTGGCACGCGCACGATCGGCGCCGGGGTGGAAGCCGGAGCTGGCATGAAGGGCGATTCTCCATGGGCGGCGCTGCTGGGGCTCTTCGCATCCGCCAAGGCGGAGGCTAAGTACGCAGCGGTGCGCAAGACGAAAACGGTGGAGTATCGCCTGCAAAGGCTGCCGGACTTGGTTGCTTATTGCAATAGGTTGATCGATCTCTGCGACCGGGCCCTTAACGAAAAGACTGGGAAGGAATGGCTCCTGATCGTGGAAGACCTGGACAAAACTGTGGTCTCCCCGGCTCAGTTGCGGGAACTGTTCACGCAGTATGGGAACGTGTTTGAAGATCTACGGGTGAACATGATCTTCACCATTCCGGTCTGGCTGGCTTATTCTTCCGAAGCGATCCGGCTACCATTTAAGCGGTATACGATTCACGATACACCGGTCTACGACCGGCAGCACAATCCACATGAGAATGGCAGGGCGGCGGTGCAAGCGGTGTTGGAAGCCCGCGTGTCACCCACACTGTTTGCCCCAGGGCAAATGACCCGGCTGATCGTAGCCTCCGGCGGCAACCTGCGCGACTTTTTTGCATTAGTGCTGGAAGTGGGAGAGGGCGCTCGCCAAAGGAATCCGCTCGCCACTGTGATCGGGGCCGACGACGCCACGTACGCGATAGGTACGATGCGGAGAGAATACCGCCTGCGGCTGGGCCCGAGTCCGTATGATCTGCACCAAATGCCTTATTCGGAGAAGGTCGCAAGGCTGATTGCAGTCTACAACAACGCTGCCGATAACGATGTGCCGGATCCGGTCTTATACTCGCTCTTACGCGGCCGCGCCATTGAAGAGTTCAACGGGACGGTGTTTACCAGCGGGCAACTCAATAAACACAGGGTATAGAAACAAGGGGCTGGACAAATCCTCAGGCTTGTGCCATTGTTAAATGGATGCAAGCGCCCCATCGCGGTGGCTC
>Ga0224558_1001159_pt1 | contig 28519 bp, 27 predicted proteins | sample 714S32024metaG_FD_180682 | JGI IMG/M metagenome (GOLD analysis project Ga0224558, IMG submission 180682) | Peat soil microbial communities from Stordalen Mire, Sweden - 717 S3 20-24 | ecosystem: Environmental > Terrestrial > Soil > Wetlands > Peat | place: Sweden: Norrbotten County, Stordalen... | reverse complement strand
GCTCGGGGCCGTGGGCCCTGAGGTGGGCAGGACCGACGTGCCCTCCGGGCTCTTGGAGCGGGGCCTGTTGTTGCGTCTGCGGTTCGAGCTCGACCTGTACGTCAACTTGCGGCCGTTCGTGAGCACGCCGGGGACGCGTACCGCGCTAGGCACGGGCCCCGTGGACGGCACCGGCCTCGTGGCCGGCATCCCCGCATCGGACTGCAATTTCGTGATCGTGCGCGAGAACACCGAAGGTGCTTATGCGGGTGAGGGTGGGTTCCTGCGAAAGGGCACACCCGCCGAGGTGGCCACTCAGGGATCCGTAAACACTCGCAATGGGGTGGAGCGTTGCGTGCGCTACGCCTTCGAGCTGGCGTCGCGCAGGCCCAGACACCATCTCACACTCGTTCACAAGACGAACGTGCTCACCTTCGCCGGCGACCTGTGGCAGCGCACGGTTGACGAGATCGCGACGGACTATCTCGGGGTCGAGCGCGATTACAACCATGTCGACGCAGCGTGCATCTACATGGTCGAGCAGCCCGCTCGTTACGACGTGATCGTCACCGACAACCTCTTCGGTGACATCCTCTCCGACCTCGCCGGCGCCGTCTCGGGAGGCATCGGTTTCGCCGCCTCTGCCAACCTGAACCCGGCCCGCACCGGCCCGTCGCTCTTCGAGCCGGTCCATGGAGCGGCCCACGACATCGCGGGTACGGGAAAGGCGAACCCTCTCGCTGCCATCCGGTCTGCGGCGCTGATGCTCGAGCACCTCGGTGAGACGGACGCCGCGGAGCGAGTAACGAAAGCGGTATCCGCATACTTGGCGGAGCCTGCCGGCAACACCGAGAATGCAGGCAACGCAGCAGGTACGCCGTTCCCTTCCACCGTCGCCGTCGGCGACGCAATCGCAGAGAGGCTCTGAGAAGTGCCCATCAATCCAACCGACAAGATCTGGTTCGACGGAGAGCTCGTCGACTGGGACCAGGCTCGAGTCCACGTGCTCACGCACTCGCTCCACTACGGCTCGGGCGTCTTCGAGGGCATCCGCGCCTACCCGACGAGCTCCGGTGTGGCCGTGTTCAGGCTGACAGACCACATCCGCCGCCTGCTCGCCTCGGCAAAAGTGTTCATGATCGACGTGCCCTACGGCCTCGCGGAGCTCGTCGCGGCCACGAAGCAGGTGGTGGCGGTGAACGGGCTCTCCGAGGGCTGTTACATAAGGCCGATCGTCTTCCTCGGGTACGGGGAGATGGGCCTCAACCCGTTGCTGTGCCCGGTGCAGGTGGCGATCGCGGCCTACCCGTGGGGCACGTACCTGGGCGAGGAGGGCCTCGCCAACGGTATTCGGCTGAAAGTTTCCTCCTGGCAGCGCCACGACCCGAACGCTGTGCCCACCGCGGCGAAGGGAACGGGAATGTACGTGAACTCCTCGCTGGCGAAGGTCGAGGCACTGAAAGCCGGCTACGACGAGGCTGTGCTGCTCGCTCCCGACGGGCGGGTGTCGGAGTGCACCGGCGAGAACCTGTTCGTGGTGAGAGGCAGGCGCATACTCACCCCTCCGCTCTCGGAGTCAGGGGCCCTCCATGGCATCACCCAGGACTCGGTGATGACGATCGCGACCGATTTGGGGTACGAGGTGGACTTCGAGGGGCTCGTGCGCACCGACCTGTACCTGGCCGACGAGGCGTTCCTGTCTGGGACGGCGGCAGAGGTGGTGCCGATCCGCGAGGTGGACGACCGCCCGGTCGGTGACGGACGCCCCGGCCCGATCACCAAGCAGATCCAGCAGACGTACTTCGCAGCAGTTCGCGGGGAGATCGACCGCTACAAGAACTGGGTAGAGCATGTCGAATGATCAGCTCCAGAGCCAGGTCCACGCTGACAGCCACGGTCTCGTCCTGTCCGCCTTTCCCGAGGCGGTCGACATCTTCGACACCACGTTGCGCGACGGCTCGCAGCAGGAGGGGCTGTCTCTCACCGTCGACGACAAGCTGCGCGTCGCGGAGCAGCTCGACCATCTGGGGGTCGCCTACATAGAGGGGGGTTGGCCCGGCGCCAACCCTAAGGACGAGGAGTTCTTTGCCCGCGCACCTACCGAGCTTCGCCTGTCGACGGCGACCCTTGTAGGGTTCGGCTCCACGCGCCGGGCGGGAGTGCGCGCGGAGGACGACGAGGTGCTTCGCCAGCTGGTGAAGGCGAACACCGAGACGGTGTGCATCGTGGCCAAGGTCTCCGAGCTGCACGTCAAAGAGGCCCTTCGCACGACGCTCACCGAGGCGCTGGCGATGGCCTCCGACTCGGTCTGCTTCTTGCGCGAGCACGGGCTCCGAGTCTTCTTCGACGCCGAGCACTTCTTCGACGGCTACCGGGAGAATCCCGAGTTCACTATCCGCGCTCTTCGCGCGGCGCAAGAGGCCGGCGCCGAGACCCTGGTGCTGTGCGACACGAACGGTGGAAGCCTTCCCCACGAGGTGGAGCACGCCGTGGCGTCGGTCGTCTCGCAATTCGACTGCCAGGTCGGGGTGCACTTCCACAACGACTCGGGTTGTGCGGTCGCCAACTCGATCGCAGCGGTCCGAGCCGGGGCCACCCACGTGCAGGGCTGTATGAACGGCTACGGCGAACGCACCGGGAACGCAGACCTGTCAGTGGTGATCGGGGATCTGAGCCTCAAGCTAGGGGTGCGCACGATCCCTCCCGAGCGCCTCGAGCGGCTCACCCCAGTGTCGCACCACATAGCAGAGCTGGTGAACATCGCCCCGAACCCGCAGCAGCCTTATGTGGGCGCGGCGGCGTTCGCGCACAAGGCCGGTCTTCATGCGAGCGCGATCGCGCGCCGACGTGACACCTACGAGCACGTCCTGCCGGACTCGGTGGGCAACGGCACCCGCTTCGTGGTCTCGGAGATGGCGGGTCGCTCGACAGTGGCGCTCAAGGCGACCGAGCTCGGCCTCGAGCTGGACTCGAAGGCGATGGAAGAAGTGCTCGACACCCTGAAGACGCTTGAGCACCACGGGTACCACTTCGCGGTGGCAGACGGCTCGCTCGAGCTGCTGCTTCGGCGGGCGGCGGGGTGGAAGCCGGAGTTCTTCGAGCTCGAGTCGTTCCGGGTCATCTCCGATTGCGACGCCGTGACGAACGGCAATGCCGGCACGAACGGTGCCACCTCGAGGAGCACGTCCCCGGGCTCGGACCGGCCGGTTCCCGACGCCACCTCCCGCTTCGACGACCCGACACGTCACACGACCGAGGCGACCGTGAGGGTCGTGGTAGGAGGTACGAGAGTCCTGTCCACAGCCCAGGGCAACGGGCCGGTGAACGCGCTGGACTCCGCCCTTCGCAGGGCGATCGACTCTCATTTCCCTGCGCTGGAGAGGATCCACCTCACCGACTACCGGGTGCGGGTGCTCGACAGCACCCGGGCCACCGCGGCGGTAACCCGGGTGCTAATCGACACGACCGACGGCGAGCGGACGTGGACGACGATCGGGGTGTCGGAGAACATAATCGAGGCTTCCTGGCAGGCGCTGTTCGACTCGATCGTCTACGGCCTATTGCTGAATCACCCTTCATGATCGAACCCGGCCACCTGTCATGACTCAGCCCAGTTACGCCCCGATCGCCGAGGCGGACAAGGTTCGTCCCGCCTACAGCCCTCAGACCCCGATCGGCTGGCGCGCGAGACGCGTCGCGGAGCTGCGCTCACCCGAACATCCAGTGGGCCCCGGGCTCGGCGTCCCGGGCCCCGACCAGGGGTACGCGCTGCTCGTCGCGCAAGAGCTGTTCTTCGAGCAGCTCCAGCTCTCGTCGGGCGTAAGCGTCGAGGATGCCCTGCGCGGCTGCTCGGCGGTGGCGTGCGCCCGAGCCGCGCACTTTGGACGCGCGCCTACGGGTAAGGACGTGGAGTTCGCGCTGGTGCTCTTCGGCTTCCTGGGTGACGCGCCAGCTGACTTGATCGAATGGCGGACGCCGCTCTTCCAGGCGGCCGCGCAGGACTACGTTGCCCAGCGGCGGATCGTCGACTCGGTACCCACCGAGCAGCTGCAGCTCACCCCTGACCAGGTGCGAGCGCGCTTGGCCGACTGGCGCAGCCTCGTTCTCGCCAGTTCGCCGTCCACCCCGGCTGCGTGATCGTCGTAAAGGTCGAATTACCGGACCACCCCGACGCGCCATTAGCTTGCCGATTGCCATGAATTCCCTTTTTCGCAGGCTCCGATGACGCCCGAAGGCGGGTCCAAAGACCAGGACTCGGTTGCTCGCGGTGGTCCTGACGACGCCCCTTCTGTCTCTCCGGTTGCTGGTCCCGGTGTCTCCGACAGCGGAGCTTCCGGGCCCGGCATCTCGGACTTCGGCATCTCATCGGGCGTGCCTGCGCGTGCGGGTGCCGTCGTGGCGGAGCCGCACCCATACGATCCGCGCTTCGATCTCGCCGCTGTCATGCGCCGCATCACGAGCGCGATGGTGGGTGCCAACCTCACCGAAACCGACATCCATGCCGCGGCGGTCACGTTGGCGGATGTGGCCGACGACCTCGAGCATCGAGCCGGGCCCGGTCGGCGCCGCAGGTCTCAGCCCGACCCTGCCGGCCACCCGCAGGAGTTCTTCCCGACGAGCCCCGTAGTCGGCTTCGCCAACCCGATCTCACCTCCGGTGGTGGTCGAGAGCGTCGAGGGCGGGCTCGCCGGCATGGCTTGGTTCGACTACCAGTACGAGGGTCCGCCCGCCTGCGTCCATGGTGGGGTCATTGCGATGGTGTTCGACGAGATTCTTGGCGCGGCGATCATCGCAGCAGGGTTCCCCGCCGTGACGGGCACGCTCACGATCCGCTACCGCAGACCGACTCCGCTTCGCACGCCGCTGCGGCTCGAAGCGCGTTGCACAGACCACCAGGGGCGCAAGGTTCATGCTCGCGGCGCCATATACCACGAGGGCTCGCTCATGGCAGAGGCCGACGGTGTGTTCATCCAGCTCGTGCCCGAGCGCTTCATGCAGATGATCTCGCAGATAGCCCCGGCTGCAGAGGTATTCGAGCAGGTGCTCGACGATGCCAAAGGTCTCGGACTGGTCCCGATGTTGCACCGCCAGGGCTAGTCTGCGTTCGAACAACGGCGTGCCGACGCCCTGTCAACGCCGATGGTCCGATACCGTAGTGACAGGAGCCGGTGTGACTGCCGGTACCGGTCGGAAGGCGACGGTCCTAGGCAGGGGGCGGCTGGGTTGGGGAACAAGAGAAGCGACGGCCGAGCTATCGATTCGCCGTCTTCGACGGCGAGCACACGAGTCACGCCCTCCGACGCCGAAGTGGCTCAGCGTGCGATGGAGAGCGAGCTCGCCAGGCGTGACCTGCAGCTCGAAGCCGCCGAGGCCGCGAGCGTCGCGAAGAGCGAGTTCCTGACGCGTATGAGCCACGAGCTGCGTACCCCGCTCAACTCGGTCCTCGCCTTCGCACAGCTGCTGCGGATGGAAGACCTGACGCCGGAGCAGGCCGACTGCGTGGACCACATCCTCACTGCCAGCCGTCACGTGCTCGACCTCACAGAGGAGGTCCTCGACATAGCGCGCATCGAGTCGGGCCACCTCGAGCTGTCCATGACGAGCGTGCCCGCGCTCGAGGTCACCTCCGAGGCGGTCGAGCTGACGCGGCCTCTCGCCGAGCGCACAGGAGTGTCGTTGCACATCGAGATCGACCCCGAGCCCGTGCTCAGGGTGAGAGCCGACCGCCAACGCCTCTTGCAGGTGCTGCTGAACCTCCTGTCGAACGCTGTCAAGTACAACCAACCTGGTGGGAGGGTAGTGGTCACGTGCGACGACGCCGGGTCTGACCGAGCGCGTCTGGTGGTGGCCGACACCGGCGGAGGCATCCGCCCAGAGGACCTCTGGAGGGTCTTCGAGCCGTTTGACCGGCTCGGCGCCGAGCTCAGCGCCGTCGAAGGCACCGGCGTGGGGCTCTCGTTGTCGCGCGAGCTGACACAGAGCATGGGAGGGCGCCTCGACTTCGAGTCGGTGCCGGGGAGAGGGAGCACCTTCTTCGTCGAGCTGGACTCGACCACCTCCAATGGCGAGGAAGGCGAGGAGAAGGCGTAAGCGCTCGTTCACCTGGGAGGGTGAGCTTTCAGTCGCTGGTGACACCGTGGCAGCCTGGTGGCGCCCATGCCTACCGAGGCTCGAAGAACTGCGACCCTGCGGCGACGCCAGAGGTCACCGATGACCACCGGCATAGTGGGTGGGCTCTTGTTGCTCCTCGCCACGGTGGTCGGCTGCGGTGGGCTGAACACCACGGCAAAGAGAAACACGCATTCTTCTCACACGGTCGGCGGGTCGAGGCGGTCGCGCGGCTCCTCGATCCATGGTGGTGCAGGTGCTCGGACGTTCCTCGGCCCGAACGGCGTCGAGTCGGCCTCTGTCATCGCCGAGAACAGGCGTTCAGGCACGACTGCCTGGGAGATCTCCGAGGGCGGTGGAAGCGGGTACATCGAGGGCTTCGCAGACCTGAACTATGCGACCGTCGGCGAGAACGTCGCTCTGTACGTGTCGACTACCGCTCCTAGCTTTCGTGTCGTGGCATATCGAATGGGGTGGTACCAGGGAGCGGGCGCACGTCAGATCTGGAGCTCGCCCGTGGAGACGGGCCAAGTCCAGCCGCCGTGCCCCCTCAGTCCAGCTACGAACATGGTCAGTTGCGACAACTGGTCGCGCTCTCTCGCAGTCCCGATCACGGCTGCCTTCGTCTCGGGCGACTATCTGCTGAAGCTGATCGGAAACAGTGGCCAGCAGGGATATGTGCCAGTCACGATCTGGGACCCGTCGAGTCACGCGACCTACCTTGTCATGGCCCGTTCTTTCACAGAGCAGGCCTGGAACACCTACGGGGGTTACTCCTTCTATCAGGGTCGAGGGCCGTGCCCCCCCGGCTCGAATACCTATCCGGTGTGCAACCGAGCTCGTGTGGTCTCGTTCGATCGGCCCTACTCGGACGGCAACGGTGCCTCAGACTTCTTGTCGAACGAGTACCCGATCGTCCGGTTCGCGGAGGAGAACGGCCTCGACGTCACCTATTGCACCGACCTCACCGTGCAGGAGAACCCGGCCACTCTCCTTCAACATCGGGTCCTGTTCTCACTGGGCCACGACGAGGCCTGGTCGTACGGCGAACGCGAGGCGGCGCAGACTGCGCTGGGCAAGGGCGTGAACATGATCTTCTTCGGGGCGGCCTCCGTATTGCGCCACGTCCGCCTCCAAGCTTCGCCATTGGGCCTGGATCGAGAGGAGGTCGACTACCGAGACTCCGCCGAGGACCCGCTGAACGGGAAGGGTGATCCGATGGAGGTCACCGGGAACACCTGGAGCTCGCCTCCGAGCAGTTGGCCCGAGAGTGGCTTCGTCGGCCAGATATACGCCGGCTACCTCGAGCCCCGAAGCCCGGCTGCTTCGTTCGTCGTCTGGGACGCCTCAGCTTGGATCTTCAAGGGGACGGGGCTGCAGGACGGCTCCTCGGTGCCCAATCTGATCGCCTCCGACATCGACCACATCGACCCTTCGCAGCAGATGCCTCGTGATCTTCAGGTCCTCGGCCATTCACCGGTGCCGTTGAAGGACACCTATACGAACCAGGGCAAGTGGGGTCAGTACACGTACTCGGACATGACCTACTACACCGACCCGACGAGCAAGGGCGGGGTGTTCGACAGCGGCAACAACAACTGGATCAATTCGCTCACACCTTGTCCGGGCGACGGCGCGCAATGCCCGGCGGGTCCGGTCGCGCGAATGACGGGCAATCTTCTGTGGTTTTTCGGTCAGGGGCCCGCTGGTGCCATCTTGCCGTCTGTGGCGAACTGGCAGGCGGTGACACCCGCCGGTTCGTGAATTGCCTGCACGCCGTCGATCGGAGGTCGGATCAGGTACCGGCGCCGGGAACCAGCACAGGCTCGATGAGCTGGGGCCCGTCGTTTCGAGGGCTGTTAACCGCCCTGCCGATGGGGTGCCTCAGAAGCGTTCCTCGCGCAGCCGGGTCCAACAGAGCCGATAGGACCTCAGGTTCGTGCTGGTCGGGGTCCAGCCAGGCGTCGAGCTCGGAGCGCTCGAGGATCACCGGCATGCGGTCGTGCACCTCGACCATGTCGGGTCCCGCTTCGGTGGTGATGATCGTGCAGGTGCGTAGCAGGGTCTCGGGGTCAGGCTCCTTCGAGCGCGTCTTGTCCCACCAGATGTCGTAGAGACCGGCGAAGGTGATGGGCTTTGCGTCGGCGCGGTGGAAGTAGAACGGCACCTTGTTCTTCGGGCGCTCGGGGTCGGGGACCTGCCACTCGTAGAAGCCGTCGACCACGATCAGGCAGCGTCGCTGGCGGAACGGGGTGCGGTAGGCCGCGCTCTTGGTCAACGTCTCGGCCTTGGCGTTGATCATCTTGTAGCCGATCCGGGGGTCCTTGGCCCAGTGCGGGAGGAGCCCCCACCGGTAGATGTCCAATCGCCGTCGTAGTTCCTCGCCGGGCACGGGCCGCCTGCCCTCTTGTGCCTCCGTGCCCGTGGTCTCTTCCTGGGTCCCAGGTGACTTCTGCTCTGTGACGACCGGAAGGCCTCTCGTCGGGGGCACGTTCCAGCTCGGCCGGCCGTCGGGGTCCACCCCTGCTGCCAGGGCCACCTCGAGCAGCCGAGCCAGCTGCGGCGGCGGCGTGTGGATATCGACGCGCCCGCACATCGGTCCCGAGCATACGTTGAGGTGCTAGTTCCTGGGCCCTGACGGGCGACGGGGGGCGTTCGCGCTGCACACCTCACTGTTGGCGGTGCCAATGGACTCGGCGTCTACAGAGGTGAACGTTGCAGCGCTGGTCGTTCAAGGTTTGGTGCAAGGTTGCCAGCAAGGTTTGGTGCAAAGCGACGACGAGGCTATGACGTCGAACTTTCTGTCCGGACCTCGATCCTCGGTCCGTGTGACCGCTATACGCGGTCGAGAGGAGACGGAGAGACGCCGTCGGTCCGATGAGCCTCAACCCGCCGCTCTGGAACTTGGCAGCGCCCACCGTCGTCCAATCCGTGATGTGAAGCGTCGGCGGCCCCGCAGCTGTGATCGATGTGCAAGGGACTGTGGGGGGCGAGCGAGAAGGTGAAAAGCAAACGTGACAAGCAATAGGAGCGGACATGAACAACAAGATCTGGGTCGTGGCCGGTGCGGTCGGAATCGTGGTTGCGCTGATGACAGGAGGGACGGCCCTGGGGCTCGCCGGATCCGGCAGCTCCGCCACGTCGACGGTCTCTGACGGTACGGCTTGCAGCGGTTCTGCGCCGAAGCTCACGGTTCAAGGCAGTGGCGTGGCGAGCAACACCCCGAACCTGCTCACGGTGTCGGTCGGCATCGACGTCACCGACCCGAGCGCCCAGGCTTCTCTCGCCGACGACAACTCAAAGGCCTCAGAGGTGACCGCCGTGTTGAAGCAGGGCGGCATCTTGGACAAGGACGTGCAGACCTCGAACCTACAGGTGGAGCCTCATTACAACAGCAACGGCGTGATCACCGGCTACGAGGTGACCAACACCCTCACGGCCAAGCTCCGGGACTTCTCCAACGCAGGGTCGGTCATCGATTCGCTTGCGGGCGCCGCCGGGAACGCCGTGCGCGTCAATTCGCTCACGTTCTCGATGGAGGACTCACGCGGGATCGAAGACCAGGCCCGAACCGACGCAGTCCGCCAGGCCGTCAGCCACGCCCGGTCCATGGCGCAGGCAGCGGGGGAGCGTCTCGGTCCCGTCTGCTCGCTCAGCGACAACTCGCCGGTCGGGTACCTGTCGCCAGACCAGACGTTCAAAGGCGCTCTCGGGGCTGCGAACAGCGTGCAGGTGCCGGTCGAACCGGGAACCCAACAGGCCTCCGCGCAGGTGACGATCGTCTACGCGCTAGAAGGTCCTCGCGCCGGACAGTGAGACGGTCGGTAATGGCGATCGAGCGCACATGCGGGTGACGGTGATCAGCTTGCGGCGACGTCCGGACCGCCGAAGTGCGGCTTGCGCGGTCGGGTGGGGTTGCGCGGCGAGGCTGCAGTCGGTCGCGACGCAGTGGTGGGAAGTCTGGTCGAGGAAACAGGAGCTCGTGGGCTTACGACGTTGTCGGTGCCCTTTATGACTTGGACTACGGCGGTCGTGTCCTCGGCGTTCTCGTCGGCCATAAGGAAGCGCACGAACGCGCGATCGCTCTGGCTCAGCGTCGCGAGAGCGTCCGAGAACGCATCCGCCGGTAGTACGGCGTGCAGTCGGCGGACGACCTGACGTAGCAGGACGCGTTCGTGCTCGGCGACCCGAAGACGCGTCGCAAGCCTCTCCAGGTCTTTCGCCAGGTCCCTTCCCATCGCGAGGTCGGGCCCTACCACGGACGGGTGGTTGCTCCTCTCGGCCTGAACCGGGCCATGCACGCCGTTGCCGGCGACCCCCTGGCCCCCTTGGACACCCTCGGTACGCCGGACCCCTTCGGCACGCCGGATCCCCTGAGGAGGAGTCGATTGGGCCATCTCGGCCGGGGGGTAGGCGGCACGCCAAGCGGTGATCGCCTGCTCGAGGTCTTGACGCAGCCTGGGTACCGACACCGCCACGTTCGGATCCGTCCAGTCCGCCAGATGGGCGATACGCCTCGCGAAGTCGCGCACCGCTTCAGGATCAGCGTGTTCGGCCGAGCGCGACACGGCACGTCCGGTCGCTATGTGCACCAGCCGCCACCGGGTGGTCACAGGTTGGCCGACGAGCGCGAGGCCGGGCACGCCGCTCGGTGCACACTCGGCTTCCACGATCTCCCCTGCGGTCACCATCCGCAGCGTCATCGGCTCTTGCATCGTCATGCTCTACACCTCGGCACGAGCCGGCCCTCTTCGAGCGCTGCGCCTTCTCTCGTAGCGACGATGAACACCGGGTTACTTCGGCTGGACCGGGGCAGACAGAGGCGACGATTCACCGGGTGGTGCTGATCCGGCCCTCCGCTGCCGACGCACCCGCCCGGGGCCACGCGCCCACCCCTGGGGGATGCCTGATTTCTACTTCTTCGACTTCTCTTTCGCACGGCACCGCCGAGCGTCTCGGTGCTGTCGGGCTGCGTCCCTGCTCAGCGGGGCTGGACCGTGCGATCAGGATCCGTCTGGTGGGCAGGAACCGACGGGAAATGGAACAGGTTTCTCTCCAGCGTGCCCCCACTAGGGTGCTTCCCTGTGCCTGAGAGCAGCATTCGAGACAGAGAGCGCGAGCCGCGAGCCACTCCGCTCACCTTGACCCCGGTGCAGGAGGCCCGGCGCCGACGGGTCGTCGACGCCGCGATGGAGCTCGGGCTCGAGGGTGGGTACGAGGCCGTGCAAATGAGAGCCGTCGCGGCGCGCGCGCACGTGGCGATGGGCACGGTCTACCGCTACTTCACCTCCAAGGACCACCTGCTCTCCGCGGCGCTGCTGCAGTGGGTGGGACAGCTCGACACACGCCTGGCCCAGGTCCCGGTGGGGGGGAGCAACGCCTCCCAGCGGGTCCTCGACGTGCTCGACCAGGCGCTTCGGGTCATGGCTCGACAGCCGAAGTTCGTGGCGGCCGCCTTCATCTCACTCGCCTCGCCCGATCCAGCCGCTGTGGAGTGCCAGCGGCAGGTAGTGGAGCTCATGAACGAGATCATCGCTCGGGTGATCGGCGAGCCTCAGCCTCCGGACCACGCCGAGCGCACCCGGTTGATCGGCCACATCTGGTTCTCTTCGCTGGTCGGATGGGTGAAAGGGTGGTTCGATATGACCGGTGTCCGCCAAGAGCTGACCTCGGCGGTGCACCTGTTGTTGCCCGATGTGTTCGATGTCTCCTCGTCTCGCTGAGAGGGTCTCCTCCTTCAACTTCATCTCTGTCATCGGTCTGCGCGAAACTGATGCCCGCCATGACGCCGCGCCGCTGCACACCCGAAGAAGCCGCACACCTCGTTCACACCCGCGACACCGTCGCCTTCGGCCTCGGCCCGGGGATCCCCCCTGCTTTCTTCACCGCTCTCGGCGAACGCGACGACTGGGAGGAGCTGGTCGTCGGAGGCGCGCTGCTCCTCGACTACTTCAAGGTGTTGACCAAGCCTGGCGTCTCCTTTCGCAGTGGGTTCTTCGGTCCGGCAGAGCGCATTCTGTTGGCTGAGGGGTACAACGTCGACCTCGTGCCAGGCGGGTTCCGGCAGTTCGGGACCATCCTCAGCATGTTCCCGCCGAGGATCATGGCTGCGCAGGCGGCTCCTCCCGACTCAGCAGGGAACTTGAGCCTCTCCTTGCACCTGGGCTCGACTTACGACGAGCTGCTGGCCGCCGGGCGTGATCCCGAGCGGCTCTTGTTCGTCGAGGTGAACCCGCACCTCCCGCGGACCCACAGCTTGCCGCCCTACGAGAACACATTGCCGCTCGACATCGTCGACGTGCTGATCGAGGTGACCGACGAGCCTTTCACGCTCGAGGAAGCGGTTCCCGACGAGATCGACACGGCGATCGCGACCAACGCCCTCACATTCGTCACGGATGGGGCGACTCTGCAAACAGGCATCGGCGGCGTGCCCTCGATGGTGGCGACGCGTCTGGCAGAGGGTACCGGCGGAGACTATGGCATCCACAGCGAGATGTTCACGAACGGCTTGATGCGCCTCCATCAGGCCGGCAAGGTCACGAACGCCAAGGGGCTCTTCGACGGGGTGTCTGTGGTCACCTTCGCGCTCGGATCAGCTGATTTGTACCGCTGGCTCGACGACAACCTCGAAGTTGCTTTCCTCCCCGTCGAAGTCGTGAACGATCCGTCGATCATCGCTCGCAATCGCAAGCTGGTTTCGGTGAACGGTGCACTCGCAGTCGATCTGTACGGACAGGTCGTCGCGGACTGTATCGACGGCGAGCAGATCTCAGGCGTCGGCGGCCACGAGGACTTTCTCGCCGCGGCGGACCTCAACCTGGATCACAATTCCCTGGTCTGCCTGCGCTCGACCGTGACGATTGGAGGGGAGCTGCGGTCGCGCATCATGAGTCAGCTGCCCGAGGGGACGGTAGTTTCCACCCCGAGACACCACACGAGCGTGGTGGTGACAGAGTACGGGGCGGTGAAGGTGACCGGCATGACCGTGAAGGAGCGGGCTCGTGCCCTTGCCCAGATTGCCCACCCCGACTTTCGCGAGGAGCTCTGCTAGCAGGCCGAGACCCTCGGCCCGTGCTGCTGATCGGCCCGAGGGGAGCTGTCAGGTCCCGCGTTGCAGACGCGGCCGCACGCTGCCAGCCGCTGTACTGATATAAGCTTCATGTCTAACCGACGCTGAATACCGGGAAGACGCAATGAAGATCAGTGACCCGGAGGGATACCTCGAGAGCCTGCGTGGCCTCAAGCGCGACGTGTTCGTGCTCGGGGAGCGCTGTGACAACACGGTGGACCACCCGCTTTTGAGGCCGTCGGCCAACGCGGTCGCAGAGTCTTACAACGTCGGCGACGAGCCCGAGGCGCCTCAACTCCTCTTCGTCAAGTCACACCTCACGGGCAAGGAAATCAGCCGCTTCACGCACATCCACCAGAGTGTCGAGGACCTCGTCGACAAGGTCCTCATGCAAAGAATGCTTGGACGCAGGACCGGGACGTGCTTTCAGCGCTGCGTAGGGATGGACGGCTTCAACGCTCTGTACTCGGTGACATACGAGTGCGACCAGGCACACGGTACTCCCTACCACAACCGGTTCAAGGATTACCTCGAGTGGGTGCAGGACATGAACATCGTGGTCGAAGGCGCGATGACTGACGTGAAGGGCGACAGAGGTTTGCGCCCGGGCGATCAGCCCGACCCGGATATGTTCGTGCACGTCGTCGACAGGACGCCCATGGGCATCGTGGTTCGTGGCGCGAAGGCGCATCAGACCGGAGCGCTGAATTCGCACGAGATCCTCGTGATGCCGACGATGTCGATGCGTGAGGGGGAAGAAGACTACGCGGTCTCCTTCGCGATCCCGGCAGACTCGCAGGGCATCACCTTCGTCCTGGGACGCCAGCCCTCAGACACGCGCAAGTTGGAGGGAAGCCCTCTCGATGTCGGCAATCCCGGCTACGGCAGCCAGGAGGCACTCGTCATATTCGATGACGTGTTTGTCCCGAACGAACGCGTTTTCATGTGCGGAGAGACTGACCAGAGCGGCAAGGTCGTCGAGCGTTTCGCGTCATTCCACCGGCAGAGCTATGGCGGCTGCAAGGTCGGCGTCGGGGACGTTCTGATAGGCGCGGCCCAACTCGCTGCAGAGTACCAGGGCGTGCAGACGGCGAGCCACGTGCGAGACAAGATCACCGAGATGGTCCACCTGAACGAGACGATGTTCTGCTGCGGTATTGCATGCAGCTCGCGTGGGTGCGAAACGGCTGCGGGCAACTACGAGGTGGACTCGCTGCTTGCAAACATCTGCAAGCTGAACGTCACACGCTTCCCGTTCGAGATAACGCGCTTGGCGCAGGACATCGCGGGCGGGCTCATCGTGACGACGCCGTCGCAGAAGGACTTCGACAACCCAGAGATCGCACCGTACCTCGAGAAGTACCTCAAGGGGAGGAAAGATGTGCCGACCCTGGACCGTATCAAGATCATGAGGTTCATCGAGAACTTGACCGTAGGGTGCGGCGCCGCGGCTTATCTGACGGAGAGCATGCACGGCGCGGGCTCACCCCAGGCACAGCGAATTGCGATTTCCCGGCTTGTGGACCTGAACGAGAAGAAAGAGCTCGCCAAGCGGATCTCGCGGATCAGTTGACAGAAGCCGCGCCGGCTGAGAGCTAGCCTCCAAGAAGTCGTTACTCTACGGGTTTTGACCGCCCGAGGGCGACCAGCGACGCTCCCACGAACATCCATAGGCCGATGCTTGGCGCGACCGGGTTTATCCTCGGGTACGTCACCTGATCAACCAGGAACTCGCTCCCGCTAGCTTCTAACCGTCAGCGAGACGCAACTCCACCAGAGGGGATCCGGAATGCGCGGTGTGGTGTTTCACGAGGTCGGCAAGGAAGTCGTGGAGTGCCGTGATGATATCGAGGTGAACGGCCCTGGCGCAGGACAGGTGCACGTGAAGATCCACGCCGCGGGGGTGTGCCACTCGGACCTCTCGGCAATGAACGGAACCCTGTACCAGCTGACCCCTGCGGTGCTGGGACACGAGGGCTCGGGCGAGGTGATCGCCGTGGGAGAGGGCGTGAGCGAGGTCGCCACCGGCGACCACGTGATCATCGCTTGGTCCCCGCCGTGCGGCATCTGCCGTGCGTGCCGGCGCGGTGAGCCCAACCTGTGCCTGGACATTTTCCTCAAAATCGCCGGGTCCACGCCTTTCAGGATGGGGGGCACACCGATCTACGGCTTTGCCGGCATGGGCACCTTTGCCGAGGAGATAGTCGTCCCCAAGCAAGCGGTGGTGAAGGTCCCCTTCGACGTGCCCTACGAGATCGGTGCGCTCATCGGTTGTGGTGTCACCACCGGCGTGGGTGCCGTCCTCAACACCGCAAAGGTGAAGCCGGGGTCGAACGTCGTGGTGTTCGGCGCAGGAGGAGTGGGGATCGCCGCGATCCAAGGAGCACGTATAGCAGGCGCGGCCGAGATCGTCGCGGTGGACACGATCGAGTCCAAGTTGAAGGACGCCCTGCACTTCGGTGCTACCCGTGGTGTGAAGCCCGACGAGCTCGATGCAGCGAACATCGAGCTGAACGAGAGGGAAGGTTTCGATTATGCCTTCGAGTGCATCGGCCTGCCCCAGACCGTGCGCGGAGCCTATAACGCAGTGCGCCGGGGAGGTACTGCCGTGATCGTGGGAGCGGGCGCGAGAGACAAGATAGTGGAGTTCAATTGCTTCGAGTTGTTCTTCATGGAGAAGAAGCTCCTGGGTTCCTTCTACGGCTCGGCGGACGTGCGCAGCGAGTTCGAGCGCATGATCCGGTTGTGGAAAGCCGGGCGCTTGGACCTCGACGGGATGGTCTCGGCGCGCATGGACATCTCGAAGGCACAGGATGCGTTCGACGCGATGAAGCGCGGCGAGGTCATCCGCCAGATCCTGACGTTCTGAAACGCTGAGAAGATGCGCGAGAGGCGCACGATGGCCGACCGGCGTGCAAGGGTGTCCGCGACGTCACGTGCAGGCTCGGTTGGCTGAGCAGGGACCCGACTGGCATAGCGATAAGGTGTCAGCCGAAGAACCGGCAACACAGGAGCCGTTGGGGTTGCGCTCGCGGCAGCGAGGGCGCCGCGTCTGGTCCACCCGTTAGAGGTCCTCTCAAGACGTGCCCGGATCTTCGCTCTCAGATGGAGGAACGTAGTCTTGATCACCGGCACGAACTTCTCGGACTTCGCTGGAGAACGGCGACGCACTTCGGCTGTTGGCACCGCGCCGAGCGTCGAGGTCCGCGGGCTGACCAAGCACTTCGGCAGCGTCGTCGCCGTAGACGACCTCACCTTCAGTGTTGAGCCAGGGATGGTGACAGGGTTCCTCGGCCCCAACGGCGCAGGCAAGACTACGACGCTTCGGATGTTGCTGGGCCTGGTCTCGCCCACCTCGGGCAGGGCGCTCGTCAACGGCGTCGCCTACCGCGACCTGCCCGACCCTACTCGCACCGTCGGTGCGGTCCTCGAGGCTTCGGGCTTCCACCCGGCGCGCACCGCCCGCAACCACCTGCGCACGATCGCGGCTGTGGCCGGAATCGATTTCGCACGTGTCGACGAAGTCCTAGAGCTGGTGGGGTTGGGGGCTGACGCCGGGCGGACCGTTGGGAAGTTCTCGCTCGGCATGCGCCAGAGGCTCGAGCTGGCTCGGGCGCTTCTGGGCGACCCCGAGGTGCTGGTACTCGACGAGCCGGCCAACGGGCTCGACCCCCAGGGCATCGCCTGGATCCGGGGTTTCCTGCGTTGGTTTGCCTCTTCGGGAAGGGTCGTGCTCGTGTCGTCGCACCTGCTGGCCGAGGCGGCCCAGACGGTGGACGACGTCGTCATCCTGGCGAACGGCCACCTCATGGGACACGGACCGCTGCAGCAGCTTCTTCAGGGGACGGCCGCCACCGTCGCCGTGCGCGTGCGCACTCCCGACGCGCAGCGCCTCATCTCGGTGCTCCAGGCAACGCGTCCGGAAGCAGGGAGGGCACGACTCGAAGGTCCCGACACCGTGGTGGCCGAGGGCACCACGCCCGAGGAGATCGGACCCATCATGGCCGAGAGCCGGATCGTCGTCTACGAGATGACCTCCACTGGTGAGTCACTCGAGCAGCTGTTTTTCCAGATGACCGAGGGGGGACAGATGGGCGGCCACCCGATAGGCCAACCCTGGGGATCGGTTGGCGCTCAGGGTTATGCGTCTGCGCCGCCGCCAGAGGAGGGGTCTTCGTGATCCGGCTTCTTCGCGCGGAGGCCTTGAAGCTCCGCACGATCTGGTCGACGTGGGCGATCCTCATCATCACCATGGTCCTGACGGGAGGACTGGGCGTGCTCGTCGGCTTCGCCCCGCACCGCCACGATGTGGAGGCCCTTCTCTTCCCGGCACGGGGGACCTCGAGTTGGTTCGACCTCGTGTTCTCCACGATGACCGTGTCCGTCGACCTGGCGTTGATTCTCGGGGTCATCTGCGTCACGGGCGAGTACCGGCACAAAACGGTGACCCCCACGCTTCTGTGTGAACCGAAGCGCGGGAGAATGGTAGCGGCGAAGCTGCTCTCCTCGGCCGGGGGCGGGGTGGTGGTCGGGGTCGCGGGAGGCCTCACGGGGCTCGTTCTCGGGATCGGGCTCGTGGCCGGCGGGTTCGGCGACACCGGCCGCATGCTCACCGAGTACCGACACGTCTTCCCGGGCGTTCTCGCCGCCTGTGTCCTGTACGGCATCTACGGTCTCGGCCTCGGCGCGCTCTTGAAGAACCAGGTGGTCGCGCTCGTCGTGGGCCTGGGGGTGATAGCCGTCGTGGAGCCGATCGTCGAGGGTGTCGTGCCCTCGGTCGGGCGCTGGCTGCCGGGCCAGGCGGCTGAGGCGCTCGAGTCAGTGGCGGTGAGCGCCAGCCGCCGTGGCGGTGGCGGGATCTTCTCCAGCACCGCCCATCTGATCACCTGGTGGGAGGGGGCCCTGGTGCTCCTCGCCTACGGGGTGGTGCTTGCCGTCGCGGGGACATTCACCACCTTGCGCGCCGACGTCACATAGCGGTGGACGCCCAGCGAAATCACATGAGCCGGCCCGATAGAGGGGTCTCATGCGTAGGCACGATGCCGGGAGCTTCACCGTGCCATCGCTAGAATCGTGAGGATCCTTCCTGGTGGCGGGGAAGGGCGGCCAGGTGAGACGAGGGTGCCCCAGATGAAGGTAGTCGTGGACTTCGACACCTGCGCGTCGAACGTGCTGTGCATGGGGATCGTCCCCGAAGTGTTCGAGGTGCGCGACGACGGGTTCCTGTACGTGCTCGACGAGAACCCCCCGGCGGAGCTGGACGAGAAGCTGCGTACGGCGGAGAGCAACTGCCCGACCAGGTCCATCTCGCTCGTCGAGGACGAGTAACCGCCCCCCGTGGGACGAGGGCGGCAGACGAAGGACTTGTCGTGAGCGACTTCGAGGAGCGGCGGCCGCGGGTTCGTTTCGCGCCGTCGCCCACCGGGTACTTCCACGTGGGAAGCGCTCGAACCGCCCTTTACAACTGGCTCTTCGCGCGCGGCACCGGGGGCACGTTCATCCTGCGCATCGAGGACACCGACATCGAGCGCAACCGCGAAGAGTGGACGACCGGCATCGTCGCCGCGCTCGAGTGGCTCGACATGGTTCCCGACGAAGGTCCATACCACCAGTCGGAGCGTTCAGAGCGTTATGCCGAGGCGATCGACGCGCTGTGGGATGCCGGGGTTCTCTACGCTTGTGACTGTACGCGTGGCGAGCTCGAGGCTCGTACGAAGGACGACCCCACCCCCGGGTACGACGGTTTCTGCCGCGAGAGAGAACTCGGACGCGCCGAGGGCGCCCTGCGGTTGCGAGTGCCCGACGAGGGAACCACGACCGTGACGGACATAGTGCGCGGCGAGGTCGCCTTTCCCAACGTGTCCATCGAGGACTTCGTGGTGGTGAAGTCGACCGGCGCACCCCTTTTCGTCCTCGCCAACATCGTCGACGACATCGACATGGGCATCACCCACGTCATCCGGGGCGAGGACCTCCTGCCGTCGACACCGAAGGGGTTATTGCTGTGGGACGAGCTCGTGCGTACAGGATTCGGCCCTGATGACAGCAGAGTTGCGCTGATGCCCGCGTTCGCCCATCTTCCGATGCTGGTGAACGAGCGGCGCCAGAAGCTGTCCAAGCGCCGTGACCCCGTCGCGGTCGAGTCGTATCGTGAGGAGGGCTACGTGCCCGGCGCCATGCGCAATTACCTTGCTCTGCTCGGGTGGAGCCATCCCGAAGGTCGCGAGATCCTGAGTGTCGAGGAGATGGTCGACGCCTTCCGGCTCGAGGCGGTGAACCACGCGCCTGCCTTCTTCGACGTAGACAAGCTGCGCTGGATGAACGGTGAGTACCTGCGTGCGATGACATTGGACGAGTTCGTGACAGCGAGCCGGCCGTGGATCTCAGCTCCGCATGCCCCATGGCCCGCCGAGCGTTTCGACGAAGGGGTCTTCCGGCACGTGGGCCCTCTCGTCCAAGACCGCGTCACGCTGCTTCGCGAGGTGCCCGGCATGGTCGACTTCCTCTTCTTGGAGGAACCTGAGGTCGACGTGCAGTCCTGGGCGGCAGTCGCGGCTGACGAGGCGACCCCCGCGATTCTCGACGCCGCGTTCGCCGCCTACCGCGAATGCGCCTGGGAAGAAGGCGTTCTGCACGCGGTGACCCGTGAGCTAGGCGAGTCGGCAGGCCGGAAGCTCAACCGAGCTCAGGCACCGATCAGAGTGGCCGTCACCGGCAGGAGGGTGGGTCCGCCGCTCTTCGAGTCGATGGCTTTGCTCGGGCGTGAAGTTGTGCTCGAGCGGATCGCCGCGGCGCGAGGGCGCCTCGGACCACCGCATGCTTCTTAGGCCGACTGACCGGCAAGGCACTTAGGCGATGCAGATCCTCGCGGGAACGTGGCGGTTCGTTTGGCGGGCGCTCGTCATCACCGTCGTGTTGTTTGCCGGTTACATGGCGGTGACCGCGGTCCAGGTGTGGCTCACCTCGCGTCAATTCGACGCGCGACCCGCCGAGGCGGTGGTGGTGATGGGTGCCGCCCAGTACGACGGCGTTCCCTCGCCGGATCTCGCGGCACGCCTCACTCAAGCGGAGAGCCTTTGGCGTCGCCATCTCGCCCCCATAGTCGTGGTGACGGGGTACAAGGAGCCCGGGGATCGCTACACAGAGGCTCAGGCGTCGGGCACCTGGCTCGTCGATCACGGGCTGGCGGCCGACGAGATCGTCGAGGTCGGCGGCAGCGACTCGTGGGCGAACCTCTCCGAAGCAGCTGACGTGCTGCACCGGCGAGGGCTCGACAAGGTCCTCATCGTCACCGACGGATTCCATGAGGACCGCAGTCTGGCCATCGCTACTGACGTGGGGCTTCAAGCGTGGCCGGCCCCGGTCAAAGACTCACCGATTTCCGGATGGTCGGCGGTGCCGTACTTCGCCAAGGAGACGCTGGGGGTGGCGGTGGGGCGCGTGGTGGGCTATTCCCGTCTGCACGACCTGCGCTCCTAGGCCCCCGGGCATTCGGGTAGCTTTGTGCCTCACCCGTTCGGGGGTGGTGTAATCGGCAACACGACAGGTTCTGGCCCTGTTATTGGGGGTTCGAGTCCTCCCCCCCGAGCCAATCGCCTGAGGTGACGCCGCAGGTCAGCGGGTTGCACCCTATGAGTGAAATACCACGAGGTGCTCCTCGTGGTCACAGCCTGGTCACAAGCGCCTAGGTAGCCGGCGTGGCGCGAGGGAGAGGGCGGATAACTGGCATTCTTGCTCGGACCGTGCCCGCGTCTTCTGGCGCGCATATATGGGAATCTTGAGCGGATCGCGTTACATGGAGTTGAGTCAGCGGCCGAACGCCGAGCGTGCGTACCCAGGCGAGTCACACGGCGTGTGGTCTCGTCGCATGGACCGGGTCACTCTTCTGGCGTCTGCGCGCTCTCCGACGTCGACTCCTCAATGAAATCTTCGCAACTCTCGGAGGATGAGAACTCGCTCCGCAGGGACCTTACTTGAAACCCCGTAGGGGTTTCGGTGACGGGGAACCGAAGTGCCAACGTTGGTCGCGCGATCGCGCGAACCGTCATGTTCGTAAACTCCCTTAGTTGAGTCCGAGTCTGGTCACGCTGGATTGCGTTGAATGCCCACCGTCCTGTGTCGACGCACTGCTGCGCAAGTCCGCGCTCCTCGTAGGAGAGCCGTCGGCCACGATGCACAACCTCATGACGAAGCGTTCGAAGCCGATCTATTGCGCGGTTCGTCGAGTCATTCAACTTAACGCCCGATAGACGTTGCCATTGTCGAAGCCTTCCGGGAAAGTCATTCTGACTTTTGAGCAGGCGGTCCTCAACGGTCGCTGGATCAAACTGCTTCAAGAGCTCCTGTCGGAGAACATATTCGACTAAGGCTTCAAGGGCCGTAGTTGCGCGGCGAATTGCACCGTTATAGTCGCCTCGTTCCATGAGATTACGGGCGTCCAGTAGATCATCTTCGCCCGGTACGGCTAGAGAGGAGTCCACGGCAGCGAGTTCGTTGACTGATGTGAGTGTGAGCTGGTAACGGTGAGCCCGGTCCTCTTCGGAGACATCTCGTTTGAGAAGATTCGTATCGATCCAAGGCCGTGATTGCAGCGATGCGTAATGGAAGAGAGGTACTGATACATGTCCTGGCTTGCCGCCGCGGACATGCCACACCGGGATGTCCCATGGTTGAACCTCGTAGGCAAAGTAGTCATATGTCATTAGTCGATATCGCCGCACAAGTTCATTTATCACGGGAATGTGCGCTTCGCACAGCGTCTCTAAATAAATGAATGCCTCTCTAGAACTATCGTCCATTGCATAGACAGAGTTCAATACGTCTTCGTTGCATTGTGTCTTCAGGTAGATTGTTGTCCGTTGTTTGCGTCGGATCAGTGGCAGGTTGAGGGCTTTGACGTCGTCGCGAGACTCGAAGAGGTCAGGCCCGTTCCCTTGATAGCCACAGGTGCGTCTCGCGTCGGTGAATTCGCCAACAAAGACTTCGAAGTCCTGATCAGAGATCATCATCTCAAATGTGATCGAGTGAAATTCAACGTCGATGCGAGCGATTTCGAGCATCAGAAAGTAGGGGAGCTCAACGACCAGGTGGACCGGGACGAGCGGCGAGTCCCAGTTGAGGTGGTCGCCCACGGCGAAGGAAGTCGGCAATGTGGACCCCGCGGCAGTTGACTCGTTCACTCAGGCTCCAAAGATGAGGGCGGCGACTTTCTCCGCCGCGTCAGTCTGCATCCCGGCCACGACGTGCTGGTAGGTCTGCCACGTGGTCATCGGGGAGCCGTGACCAAGTCGCTTCGACACGATGACCACGTCGACGCCAGCGGCGAGGGCGAGGGTCGCCCATGTGTGGCGCAGATCGTGAAGCCTGATCATCGGCAGGGCCGAGTATTTCGGTTGTCGTAGACGCCGATCGAAAGTCTTGGAGAACGCTTCTGGGTGGTAAGGGCGTCCGTCGGGGCGGCAGAAGATCAGGTCGCTGTCGTCGTAACCGGGACCGAGCAGTAACCGCTCCTCGGCCTGGCGTGCCTTCCACGTTCGCAGCATGTTCACGGTGGCCGCGTCAAGCTCGATGACCCTGGCACGGTCGGTCTTGGTGCGAGGCATGATCCGACCCTCCCGACCCTTTCCGCTCGCCTTGGTAAGCGGGATGACCGTCTGGCGAATCGCGGCTGTCGCCCGGTCAAGGTCGACGTCGGACCAGCGCAGCCCGAGGGCTTCGCCGCGCCGACAACCGGTGAGGGCTAGGAACGCGAACGGCCCGTAGTAGCGGTCGCCTTCGCACAGCGCCAGGAAGCTCCGGACCTGCGGCCCGGTCCAGGTGCGCATCTCCGGTGCCTTGGACGCCCCAGCGGATGGGGGAGTGGCCCTGGTCGCCGGGTTGACGACGAGACGTTGCCAGCGCACAGCGTCATCGAAAGCGCCCGAAAGAATCGTGTGTATGTATCGGACGGTGCGAGGCTTTAGCCCGGCCGACTGGTTGCCGCGCTTGCGACCCGACTCCAATAGGCTGGCGTAGAAGCGGTTCAGGAGTGCTCCATCAGCCTGTTGGAGCTGCACGCCACCGATCCTTGGCACCACGTGAACGCGGACGTTGCGGTCGTAGGACTCCCACGTCGAAGCGGCCAGCTCCCGTCGGACGGCCGGTAGCCAGTCGTCCGTCAGGTACTCACTGAGTGTCTGCCGCTTCGGGGGGACGTAGGTGTTCGTCGTGACGCTGTGGCGGAGTCGGTCCAGCTCCTCCTGCGCCGCTTTCCGTGTCGGGAAACCGCGACGCTTCGCCTGCCGTCGCTGGCCGTCCGGCCCGGGGGGGAGGTCGACGACGAACCACCACGTGCCGGTCACCTCGTCCTTCTGTGGCGCAGCGCTCGCTGCTCTCTTGGCTGGTGCGGCCTTCTTGGCCATCGCTCAGCCTGCCTTTCCTCTGCGCCCAGAACCGAGCAAGTCGCGCGCCCGGGCCTCCTTGATCCACCGATGCACCGTGGTCACCGGTACTTGATTCGCCTCCGCGATCTCCGCAGCCGGCCTGCGACTCCCCGAAGCGGCGAGCGTCGAGTACAGCTCGGCGACCTTCTCGTAGAAGCTGTTAGGCCGTTTCGAGCCGTCAGGAACCCGAACTCGAAGCGCGTGACGACGTAACTGTTCGAGGGTGATACCGAGTAGCGTCACCATGCCCCGCTCACCGTCACCGACGGTCGTCAACCATCGGTCCGTGGCTTGCTCGACTTTTGCTTCGGCCTTGGTAATGCGCTTGATCAGGTCCTCCCGCTCGCGTCCGTTTGCCCAGGCCTCCATCTGCCCGAGCGGAACGTTTCGGAGCGTGTCGCCGGTGAGTCTCGGGGGGCCTTCGAGATGTACCTCCGCCGTTTCGAGCCGTCCATCCGCCCTGACGGCGAAACGGACCCGGGCGAGCAAGTTGTCATCGCCACCCCAGTGGCTAAAGAGCACCCAGCCCCCGGCACCCGGCTGCCAAATCACGAACGCAACTGTATCACAGCCGTCTAAGTTCGGCTAGTTCCGCCGTCTAATCTCGACAAACCTTGACTCCCTTATAAGCGTGTAGGTACGCTGAGGTCACCATGCCGTCTGAGGCAGCGCAGTTCGACGCTCTCGTGACCAGAATCCGTGACTCGCGTCTCCCTTCGCCCGCGGTGCGTCGGCAGATCCGAGAGGCCGCCAAGGTCCCGATGAGGGAGTCAGCGAGGGAGCTGAAAGTCGCTCCGATGACCTTCCTGCGATGGGAGCGGGGCGAGGTTCAGCCGCGTCGAGACCACGCCATCGCGTATCGGCAGTTCCTCGACGCTTTGCGGGAGGCCGTCTCGTGATCCCGACCCCGGAGGAGCAGCCGACCGTCTCCGTCGAGGAGGCGGGCAGGTGGCTCGGGCTGGGGCGAAGCTCGGCCTACGAAGCGGCGCGCAGGGGCGAGCTTCCGACGCTCCGCTTCAACGGACGGACTCTGCGGGTGCCGACGGCCCGGCTGAGGCAGATGCTCGGACTCGCCGAGCCCGCTCGGGTGTCGGACGAGCTGCCCAAGTCGGAGAGTGACTTGCCCACGGCGACGGTGTTTCCCATGCGCCGGCAGGCCGTGCGGTGACACGTCTCGTCGACCTCGACGACCTCACGGGCCTCGAGCGCGCCTGGACCGAGCTTGAATGCCTCCGCGCGATCCGTGCCGTCGACCCCGAGCTACGGCACGCGATCGAACGCCGACTCGACGAGCTGGGCCCCGCCATCGCCGAACCGATCCGCGCCTCGTTGGACGAGATGCACCCCGAGATCGTTCTAGAGGCCCACTTCAAGACTCTCGTGGTCGACACGCCGAGCCTTGGTGCGATCCGTCGCGGGAGGGCCGGGTGATGTCCCCGGCCGAGAGAGCGGAGGCAGCGCTGGCCGCCTGTGTCGCGACCTTCCAGTTGTACCTGCACCTGCCCGACCCCGCAGCGCTGTACGTCACGCTCGCCACCGTGGCGGTCAACCGCGCCGAGGGCGACCCGTTATGGGTGCTCCTCGTCGGGCCCCCCGGTGGCGGCAAGACGGAGATCCTCGGTTCTGTGACTGCGTTGCCCGACGTATTCCCGACGGCGACCCTGACCGAGGCGGCGCTGTTGAGTGGCACACCCAAGCGAGAGAAGGCGGAGAGCGCCAAGGGTGGGCTGCTGCGCGAGATCGGCGCTGAGCCGGCAATCTTGCTCTGCAAGGATTTCGGGTCGGTCTTGTCCATGAACCGCGATGCCCGGGCCTCGGTGCTCGCCGCCCTGCGGGAGGTCTACGACGGCTCGTGGACGAGACACCTGGGCACCGACGGCGGCCGCACTTTGTCCTGGGAGGGCAAGGTGGGCCTGCTCGGGGGAGTAACTCCCGCTGTCGACTCCCACCACGCCGTAATGGGGTCCTTGGGGGAGCGGTTTCTGCTCTTTCGGCTCCCCGAGGTTGATGCGGACGCGCAGGCGCACCGCGCCCTCGAACACCTGGGTAACGAGCGCAAAATGCGGGTGGACCTCGCTCGGACCGCGAGCGATGTCCTGCAATCCGTCGAGACGGCGAAGCTCACCGCGCCAGCGATCGAAACGCTGAGCGACGAGCTGGTCGCGCTGGCGACCTTGACGGTACGAGCCCGATCGGCAGTTGAGCGAGACGCCTATAGCCGCGAGGTGACGTTGATCCCACAGTCGGAGGCTCCGGCTCGCTTCACCCTGGTCCTACTGAGGCTCTGGAATGGGCTGCGCGCCATCGGCCTCGACGAGCAGCGGACGCGAGACGTGGTGGCGAAGGCCGCGCTCGACTCGATGCCGCAGGTGCGCCGACAGGTGCTCCAGGCGCTCGTGGAGCGCTCGGGCCGGGTTGTCCTCAGCGATCTCGCCGAGGCCATCGGCTATCCGGTGACAACGAGCAGACGGGCCTGCGAGGACCTCGCCGGCCACGGCCTCGTGGAACGAATCCACAGCGGCAATGGTGACAAGTGGCGAGCGAGCACCTTCGCAACCCAGCGGTGGCCCCTCGTTCCCGAAAAGTCGGAAGGGATAAGGAGCCTTCCCGAAAAGTCGGAAGCAACGCACTCTCTTTCTACTCTCCTCTGCACGAACGACGACAAAACGGGAACGGTCCCCTATCTGAACCCCGATGGTGATGCTCGTGACCTGACCCTCGACGAGCTTGACGCGCTGGAAGCAGAACGAAGCCTCACCTCCGCTTCCCCGGTGCCGAGATCGTGAGCCGGGATGCGACCGCTTGACGCTTGCCACCGACGGCTCGCGGCTGGCCGTTCGCGTCGACTCGGCGAAGTGCGAAGACCCCCGGCGCGCGACAAGCGGTCGATAGTGCTCGGCCGGATCGGTTCACGTTGCGCTGTCATCACGCTGTCATGGCCGCGTAGTTGCTGGTCGGAGTGCTCAGGTCGGGTTGACAACCCGACGGAGCAAGGTGGCCTGTTGGCCTGGATACTCGGCCAAGCATCTGGACCTTTAGCGACTAATGGAAGCGTTCCAGTTCGCGAACCTCTAGCGATAAGCGCTCACCGCCCTGGTGGAGCGCAGATCGGTCGTTTTTGGGGGTGGTCTGAAACACTCGAGCTCGACCTCTGTCGAGCGATTGACACACCGTGACACCTCCTGGCACCCAGGATGGACGTCGCGGCGCGGATGCTGTGCTCGTGGTGGCCCTCGCCGGTGGCGCTACGGCGGCGGAGGCAGCCAAGAGCGCTGGCGTCAGCGAGCGGACTGTACGACGCAGGCTGGCCGACGCGGACTTCGTAAGCAGGGTCGAAGCGGTCCGTTCCGAGATGCTCGACACTGCTGTCGCCAGAGTCTCAGCGGGGGCGGTGGCCGCCGTGGATACTCTTGTCGGCTTGATGACACCAGATAGCTCACCCTCGGTGCGCCTCGCCGCCGCCCGGGCCATTCTTCAGTGTGGGATTCAACTTCGGGACGAGCGCCAAGAACGCCGAGCTGCCCAACAACTCTGTACCGTGTGCGGAGCCCCCGCGGGATGCACGAGAGAACAGATGTTTGAAGAACTCCAACGGGTGCGAACCAAACTCCAACTGGAGCAGACCGAGACGGAGCAATGTGCCACTCGGGCCGAACTGCTCGAACAGGCCGAGTCGCAGGAGAAGGAAGCGAGGCGGCTGCGGGCTTTGGCGGCCTCGCGCTCGTAGAGTCGTTCTCGATGACACGACCCCTAACCAGATCGCAGGTCGCCGCGCTGGCCGCTGACCTGGCCGCGATGCTCGAACGGATCGAGTCCGGCGACCTTGTTGCCACTGCCGCCATGAGGTACAGGATCGAGGGAGCGGTCGCCGTGCTCGACACCATCCAGGGACGAGCAACGAGTCTGGCGTTCGACGTTGCCCCGACGCAGCCCGAACCGGGGCCCTCGCGATGAGTGTTGCACTAGTGACGGCCATGCCCGACGAGTCCGTAGCGGTTGTCGGTAGCGAGGTTGTGGCGGAGGTCCACGTGGCCATTAGAGCCCGGCGGGGTCAGCGGGAGACTCACCGTGCCACCCTACGCCGACAGGCTGTCTCGCTTCGGTTGAGCGGCGCTACCTACGGCGAGATTGGTGAGGCCCTCGGCGTCTCCGGCGAGGCCGCCCGCAAGTTGTACCGGGCTGCGATTCGGGACGCGTACGCCGCCGAGGCTGCTGAGGCCCTAGAGCTTGAGTTGCTCAGGCTCGACGCGATCACGGCCCGCTGGTGGCCGTCGCTCACCGACCCCGACGACAAGGTGGCCGACGTAGCGACGAAGAACTTGATTCGGGTGATGCAACATCGGGCGAGCCTTCTTGGGCTCGAGCGCACCGCTGTCGATGTGACTGTGGCCGACCCGCTACGGATCCCCTCAGGCCCGGAGGTGTGGGAGGCGTTGCAGGAGTACCGCCAGCGCGCTTTGTCCGGGGAGTGAGTCGCCGCCAAGCCGTAAGGTCACCAACGAGAATCGACCCGTGGGGGTCACCGATCGCCGGTGCGATCACCGTGCTCGACGTTGTTCAGAGGCGAGCGGTGCGAAACTACTTGGCGTTCGACTACAGCACTGGTGCCGCCACGCAGTAGTCGGTTAAGCGAATTGACTCAAACCCTCGCCCACCCGGTCCCCTGACTTCCTGACTGGCTGCCTCTCGTCCAGCGATCCGGAGATTCAGGTCAAGGAGGGATTCAAGGACCTCGGTGGATGCGTCGAAACCATAAGCTGCCATGACGACCTCATCCAGCCTTTCGTGCGCCAGAAGCAGTTCGTTTTTGCCGGGGTCATGCAGTGAGTCGTACTGCTGTGCGAGAGAGAGACCCGCTGAGAGGAGCGACTCACGTACCTTGAGCAGTTGTGCAGTCGCACTTACCACGCCTGCAACTTCGCTGGGGCTTGGGTCTTGC
>Ga0224558_1001158_pt1 | contig 28525 bp, 39 predicted proteins | sample 714S32024metaG_FD_180682 | JGI IMG/M metagenome (GOLD analysis project Ga0224558, IMG submission 180682) | Peat soil microbial communities from Stordalen Mire, Sweden - 717 S3 20-24 | ecosystem: Environmental > Terrestrial > Soil > Wetlands > Peat | place: Sweden: Norrbotten County, Stordalen... | reverse complement strand
GGCACACGCCGTTCTTCAAGGGATACCGGCCGCAGTTTTATTTGCGCACGACGGATGTGACGGGCGTGGCGGAGTTGCCGGCGGGCACGGAGATGGTGATGCCGGGCGACAACGTGAGCCTGGTGATTGAGCTGATTACGCCGGTCGCGATGGAAAAGGGCCTGCGGTTTGCGATTCGCGAAGGCGGCCACACGGTAGGCGCCGGAACGATCGCGGAGATTATTCAGTAGAAGGCAGAAGTAAGAATGCAGAAGTAAAGAAAAATCGAACTTCTGCCTTCTGAATTTTCGCTTCTGCATTTAGAAAGCGGCTTGCAGCGTGCCGCCAGTTCTTTCCTCCGGGACTTCCGAGTGAAGATAGCCGGGAGGGGTTAGAGAGAGAAAACAGTGAGCGCACAAGAGAGAATTCGCATACGGCTGAAAGCCTACGACTATCGCATTTTGGATCAGTCGACGGGCGAGATCGTGGAGACGGCGAAGCGCACGGGCGCGCAGATCGCGGGCCCGATTCCGCTGCCCACGATGAAGAACAAGTACTGCGTGCTGCGTTCGCCGCACGTGGATAAGAAGTCGCGGGAAGCGTTCGAGATCCGCACCCACAAGCGCCTGCTCGATATTTTGGAGCCGACGCAGCAGACGGTCGACGCGCTCATGAAGCTCGATCTGCCGGCGGGCGTGGATGTGGAAATTAAGGCGTTCGGAAAAGAACATAAATAGGCTGTCAGCTCTCAGCTATCCGCCGCCAGTAAAGGCGCAGTGGCTGAGATTGACGAGCACCCAGCCAATAGACGGCGTTCGGTAAATGCCGGGCCATGCTGGGAACGGAGAGGGAAATGGCAAAGGTCGCGGGAATTCTGGGCAAGAAAATCGGCATGACGCAGCTCTACGACTCGAAGGGTGAGGTGCGGCCGGCGACGGTGTTGCAGGCGGGGCCATGTGTGGTCACGCAGCACAAGACCAGCACGAAAGATGGCTACGTCGCGGCGCAGGTTGGCCTGGTCGAGTTCGTAAAAGAAAAGAAGCTGACCAAGGCGATGCGGGGACACTTTGCCAAGCACGATCTTCCGCCCGTAAGGTTTTTGCGCGAAGTGATGATCGAAGTCGAAGGCCCGAACGAAGATCCGACGAACGCTGTGGTCAAGGTTGGCGACCGCGTGCTGGTGGATATTTTCGAAAGCGAACGGTTTGTCGATGTGGTTGGAACCAGCAAGGGGCACGGGTTTCAGGGCGTCGTGAAGCGGCATCACTTTGCCGGCGGCGCGAAGTCGCACGGCTCGATGTTCCAGATCACCGGTTCGATCGGCTCGTCGGCGTTTCCGTCGCGCGTGTTCAAGGGTATGCGCATGTCGGGACACATGGGCAACGCCCGCATCACGACCCGCAATCTGCGGATTCTGGGCATCGAGAAAGACGACAATCTGCTGGTGGTCGAAGGCAGCGTGCCGGGACCGAACGGCGGGTACCTGATCATTAACAAAGCGAAGAGACCGCCGCGAGAGCGCCGCGGGTTTGCGGGTGCGGCGACGGTCGATCCGTTGAAGGCGGCCAAGCGAGCGGCGAAGAAGGGCTAGTTTAAGGCTGGGCAAGATCAAAGGCCGCGGGCATGGCGCCCGGCCACACGAGAAAAGATATGGCAACTATTGATGTACACAATCTGAACGGGGCGAAGGTTGGCACGCTCGACCTGGCCGACGAGGTCTTCGGCGCGGTCAACGAAGACCTGCTCTGGGAGGCGATCAATCATTATCGCGCTGTCGGCCGAGCGGGCACGCACGCCACCAAGGTCCGCGGGAGCGTATCGGGATCGGGCAAAAAGCTGTGGAAACAGAAGGGCACGGGGCGGGCGCGTATCGGTTCGGTCCGGTCGCCTATATGGCGCCACGGCGGTACAGCGCACGGACCGCAGCCGCGCTCATACGACTATGCCTTCCCGCGGAAAAAACTGCTGGGCGCGCTGCGTTCGGCGCTGGCCGCAAAATTTGCCGACGGCAAACTGATCGTCGTGAATTCGTTTGAAGTCAAAGAGCCGAAGACGAAGGCGTTTGCCGCGTCGCTCGGCAAGCTGAAGGGCGAAGGCACGACGCTCCTGGTCGATGTTTCGACCGCGGAGAATAAAAATCTCGAACTGAGTTCGCGCAATATCCACGGCCTCGAACTAGTGAAGGCGAACGTAGTTCATCCCTATCACCTGATGCGGCACGCGCACGTGATCTTCGCGCAACCGGCGCTCGAAAAGCTTCAGGACTCGCTGAAGAAGACGGCGTCGCGGCGCGATCATGCCGCCAAGCCCGCCGAAGGCGAAGTGAAGAAGAAGCCGGCCGCGCGCCGGTCGCGTAAAACGAAAGCGGAGGTGGCCTGATGAAATCCGCGTATCAGATCATCCGCAAGCCGGTGATTACGGAAAAAGGTTTGGGCATTAAAGAGACCCAGAACACGCTGGTGTTCCAGGTTGCGCCCAGGGCGACGAAGACTGAGATCAAGGAAGCGGTGCAGACGATCTTCAAAGTGAAAGTCGCGTCCGTGCGCACCGCGAATTATCCGGGAAAAGAACGGCGGCGGGGTAAGTTCGCCGGGTATCGTCCGGACTGGAAGAAAGCGTACGTGAGGTTGCGGACCGGCGAGAAGATGCCGGAGTACGCACAGAATTTGTAAGGTTGTGGTTCGTCCTTCGTCGTTGGCAAGAGCGAACAGCGAGCGACGAACGACCAAGGACTAACGACTAAGAGAGCCAGATATGCCGATTAAAACCTATAGACCGACGACGCAGACGCTGCGCTATCGCACGCACCTGACGACCGACGACATCACCTCGTCGAAGCCGCATAAGCCGCTGGTGGAGGGCAAAATACGGACGGGCGGGCGCCGCAACTCGGGCGACACCACCATGCGCTTTCTGGGCGGCGGCAACAAGCGCAAGCTGCGCCTGATTGACTTCAAGCGCGACAAGCACGGCATTCCGGCGACGGTGGTGACGATTGAGTACGATCCGGGCCGGTCGGCGCGCATTGCGCTGCTGAGCTATGCCGATGGCGAGAAGCGCTACATTGTGCAGCCCGACGGATTGAAAGTCGGCCAGAAGATTGTCAGCGGCCCCGAGGCCGACATTCTGGTGGGGAACGCCTTGCCGCTGCGCAACATTCCGCCCGGCACGACGATTCACAACCTGGAGCTGAAGCCCGGCAAAGGGGCGCAGATGGTGCGCTCGGCGGGCGGTTCGGCGCAACTCGTCGCCAAGGAAGGTGACTACGGACTGGTGAAACTGCCTTCCGGCGAGACGCGCAAAGTTCTGCTCGACTGCCTGGCGACCATCGGGCAGGTGGGCAACACGGATCACGAGAACGTGACCTGGGGCAAGGCGGGACGCACGCGCTGGGTGGGAAAACGTCCGCATAACCGCGGCGTTTCGATGAACCCGGTCGACCATCCGCATGGCGGCGGCGAAGGCAAGACTTCGGGCGGCCGGCATCCGGTAACGCCCTGGGGCCAGCCGACGCGCGGCTATAAGACGCGGAACAACAAGCGAACGGATGCGTTCATCGTGAGCCGAAGGAAGAAGGGCTAAGAGCAAGGTTTCAAGGTGGCAGAGTTTGAAGGTTGCAAGGAAAACCCAAAGCTTCGCTCCGGATTGCTGAGAGCTGAAAGCTGAGAGCTGAGAGCTGACTTATGGCACGTTCGACAAAAAAAGGACCGTTCGTGGATGCGCACCTGGCGACGAAGATCGAGGCCATGAATGCGCGCAACGAAAAAAAGGTGCTGCGCACGTGGTCGCGGCGCTCGACGATTATTCCGGAGATGGTGGGACACACGATCGCCGTGCACAACGGGAAGAAATTCATTCCCGTGTACGTCACCGAGAACATGGTCGGACACAAGCTGGGCGAGTTCAGCTTTACCCGGCAGTTCAAAGGGCACTCGATGAAGGCGGCGACGGAAACGGCGGCGAGACCGGCGGGCATTCCGGGCGGGCCGGGCGCGATTGCGCCGGCAGCCCCGGCGGCGCCGAAGGCGTAAAGGAAGCTTCGAGCCACGAGCCGCGAGCTAAAGGCAAAGACGATTATGGACTTTCGAGCTGAAGCACGATACATGCGAGTCTCGCCGCAGAAGGCGCGGCTGGTGCTGGATTTAATCCGCGGGCGGCGCGTCGAAGAGGCGCGCAACACGCTGGCTTTTACCAAGAAGCGCGTCGCGGCGACGGTCGGCAAGCTGTTGCAGTCGGCCATCGACAACGCGAACTTCCTGAGCTCCGAAAAGGGCCTGGATGTCGACGTCGACAACCTGTACGTGAAGCATGTTGCGGCCAACGACGGCCCGCGCATGAAGCGGGTTCGTCCGGCGCCGATGGGCCGCGCGTATCGATATGTGCGGCGCATCTCACACCTCGAGATCGTGCTGTCCGAGCGCCATAAGAACGGGGCGGACGCGGACGCCGCGCACACCGTGGGCGAAGCAACGAAGGCAGCGGCTCCGGCGAAGCCGAAGGCCAGGACGAAGACCAAGGCGAAAGCGCCGGCGAAAAAGAAAGCGGTCGCAAAGAAGGCGACGGCGAAGAAATAGGCCGTTGGCCGGCGGTCGTCAGTCGTCCGCCGGCTGGGTTTGCGAACGACTAAGACCGACGACTGACGACGATTTAGGAGAAACGATGGGACAGAAAGTACATCCATACGGATTTCGCCTCGGCTACACCAAGCCGTGGAAGTCGCGCTGGTTCGTGGAGCGCGACTACGACAAGTTGCTGCTCGAAGATCACAAGCTGAAGGCCGAGCTGAAGGAAAAGCTCAAGTCGGCGGGCGTCAGCTCGGTCGAAATCGAGCGGCCCGGCAACAAGCTGCGCATCATTATTAAGACGGCGCGGCCGGGCATCATCATCGGGCGCAAGGGCGCGGAGATCGACAAGCTGAAGCAAGAGCTGCAAAAGCGCACGGCGCGCGAGGTGCATGTCGACATCCAGGAAGTGCACAAGCCCGAGCTGGATGCGCAACTCGTCTCGGAATCGATTGCTCTGCAACTGGAAAAGCGCGTCGGATTCCGGCGGGCGATGCGCAAGTCGGTTGACTCGGCGCTGCGCTTTGGCTGCAAGGGGATCAAGGTGCGCGTGAGCGGCCGGCTGAACGGCAATGAAATCGCGCGCTCCGAGTGGTATTTGCAGGGGCGGTTGCCGCTGCACACGCTGCGCGCCGATATTGACTACGGCTTTACCGAGGCGCGGACGACGTATGGCGTGATCGGCGTGAAGTGCTGGGTTTACAAAGGCGAGATTCTGCCGGCGAAAAAGCGCGAAGCGACGCCCGCGCGCGAAGTGACGACGACCGGAGCGTTTTAGAGAAGTTAGAAGTAAGAAGTCAGATTGCAGAAGTAAAAGCCTGCCTGGGCTTTTCCTGAGAGCTGACAACCGAGAGCTGAGAGCTGATTTTATGTTGATGCCGAAAAAAGTTAAGTACCGCAAGCAGCAGCGCGGGCGCATGACCGGAAAGGCGTGGCTGGGAAGCGAGCTCGCCTTTGGCCAGTTTGGGCTGAAGGTGCTCGAGCCGGGCTGGATCACTGACCGCCAGATTGAAGCGAGCCGTGTCGCCATGACGCGCTTTGTCAAACGCGGCGGCAAGATCTGGATCCGCCTGTTTCCCGACAAGCCCGTCACCAAGAAGCCGGCTGAAACCCGTATGGGTAAAGGCAAGGGCGCTCCCGATCACTGGGTTGCGGTGGTGAAGCCGGGCAAGGTTCTGTTTGAAATGGAAGGCGTGAGCATCACGGACGCGAAAGAGGCCATGCGTCTGGCGTCGCACAAGCTTCCGTTGCGCACGACGTTTGTACGGCGCGACGTTTTTTAGAAATTGCAGAGGTCAGATTTCATGGTTCTGAGGTGGAAGAGCCGGTTGGGCTTTTACTGAGAACTGAGAACTGACAGCTGAGAGCTGAGAGCTGATTTTATGAAAGCAGAGAAGATTCGCAACTTGACCGATGTCGAACTGCAGCACCAGGAGCGCGATCTTGCCGATCAGCTCTTCAAGCTGAAGTTCCAGATGAACATGGGACAGACCGAGAGCCTGAAAAAAATTCGCGGGCTGCGCCGCGACATCGCGCGCGTGAAGACCGTGCTGCGCGAGCAGGAACTGGCCGCGGCCGGGCCGAAGAAGACGACGGAGAAGAAATGATGGCGGAGAGCGATATCGCGAAGACCGAGGGCCAGGCAAAGAAGCCGAACCACAAAATTCTGATCGGCACGGTCACCTCGAACAAGATGCAAAAGACGATCGTGGTGGAAGTGACGCGCAAGAAGGCGCATCCGCTTTATAAGCGCGTGATTTCGATCCGCAAAAAGTTTTATGCGCACGACGAGAAGAACGAGGCGCATGTGGGCGACGTGGTGCGGATCGAGGAATCGCGGCCGCTGTCGCGGCTGAAGCGCTGGACGCTGAAAGAGATTGTGCGCAAGACGGCGCTGGTGCCGGAGATTGCCGCCGACGCGGACGTGGTGGCGGGCCGGTAACGGTCAAAGGGGGAGACGAACATGGCCGTAATGATGAGATCGATGCTCGAAGTCGCCGATAATTCCGGCGCGCGCAAGCTGCAGATGATCATGCCGCTCGGCGGCTCGACCGGTCTGCACGCGGGCCTGGGCGACGTGATCACCGCGAGCGTGAAGGAGGCCGCGCCCGACGGGCAGGTGCAGAAGGGCAAAGTGGTGAAAGCGGTGATTGTGCGCACCCGCAAAGAGCATCGCCGCCGCGACGGCACCTACATTCGCTTCGATCAGAATGCGGCCGTGCTGATCAACGACGCGGGCGAACCGGTGGGCACGCGCGTGTTCGGGCCGGTGGCGCGCGAGTTGCGCGAGAAAAAGTTCTTGAAGATTGTGTCGCTGGCGCCGGAAGTGTTGTAGAGGCGATGTTTCAAGGTTTCAAAGTCTCAGGGTTTCGAGGTGCCTTGAGGCGGGTTGGAGCTTCGAAGCGCGACACAGTAGGAAATTTGAAACGTTGAAATGTTGAAACCTTGAAAAGTTAGAACCTGGAATTCTTATGGGAACTGCAACTACGAAGCTACATAAGCGAGTCGACATCCGGCGCAACGACACCGTGAAGGTGATGACCGGACGCGACCGGGGAAAAGAAGGACGTGTGCTGCGCGTGCTGCCCGATGAGGGCCGCGTGCTGGTCGAGCACGTGATGACCGTGAAGAAGCACGTGCGGCCGAATCCGCAGCGCAACATCAAGGGTGGCATCGCCGAGCAGGAGCGGGCGATTCCGCTGTCGAACGTCGCTCTGGTCTGCGGAACCTGCGGGCCGGTGCGCATCGGGCACGAAGTGCAGGGAGAGCGCAAAGTGCGCGTCTGCAAAAAGTGCGGAGCGACGCTGGACAAGTAACAAATTTGTGATTGGCAATTTGTGATCGGAAATTGAAAACCTGATGCGGTGGGACTTCAATTACCAATGACAAATCAGAAATTGCAAATCAAAAGATTCCTCACGAACCGGTAACCACTCCGAAACCGTGATGGAGAAGGCGTAACGAAAATGGCGAACGAGCAGAAAAAAGACGAGCAGAAAAAGCCCAAAGCCGGCAAGCCGGGCAAAGGCGAAAAGCATGCGGCCGAAGAGCCCAAGGCTGGGCCGGAAGCGCCCCGGCATTCGGCCAAAGAACGGCCGCGGTTGCGGACGCGCTTTGAGAAAGAAGTTTCGGTCGCGCTCGCCAAGGAACTTGACCTCAAGAATCCGATGGCGGTTCCGCGGCTCCACAAGATTGTCGTCAACATGGGCGTGGGCGAGGCGACGCAGAACGCGAAGATCATGGATCCGGCAGTGAACGAACTCGGCCAGATCACCGGCCAGAAGCCGGTGGTCACGAAGGCAAAGAAATCGATTGCCGCCTTCAAGGTTCGCGAAGGCATGCCGATTGGCGCGATGGTGACTTTGCGCGGCGACCGCATGTACGAATTTTTCGACCGCCTGGTCACAATCGTTCTGCCCCGCGTGCGCGACTTTCGCGGCGTTTCGACGAAGTCGTTTGACGGGCGCGGCAACTACACGCTCGGCCTGCACGATCAGTTGATCTTCCCGGAGATCGATTATGCGAAGGTCGACAAGCTGAAGGGCATGAACGTGACCATCGTGACGACTGCGCGCTCCGACGATCAGGCGCGGAGTTTGCTGAAGCATCTGGGCATGCCGTTTCGGGCGTGATGGACCAGACATTCGGCTGATCGCCGAGGTGGGTTAACTGAGAGCTGACAGCTGAAAGCTGACAGCTGGAATTTAGGAGCTAGAAGCGAAGTGGCAACTACAGCAAAACGAGTCAAGGACGCAAAGAAACCCAAGTTTTCGTCGCGCCAGCACAACCGCTGCAAGATTTGCGGACGCCCGCGCGCCTTTCTCCGGAAGTTCGGCATCTGCCGTTTGTGTTTCCGGCAGCTGGCGCTGCGCGGCGAAATTCCTGGGGTTTCGAAGTCGTCCTGGTAGGAAATTGGTTGTCAGTCGTCAGTTGTCAGTTTGCTGACGACCGGCGATCGGCGAGCGACGATGAAGTAAGTAAGCTGCCGGCAGGTTCTCCGCAGCAGGGATGGGCGGAGCGAACGGGCGGCTCGAGGAGAAGCAAACGATGAGGTTGACCGATCCGGTCGCAGACATGCTGGCGCGCATTCGCAATGCGATCCGCGCCCGCCACCAGAAAGTGGATATCCCGGCTTCCAAGCTGAAGACCGAGATTGCGCGCATATTAAAAGAAGAGGGCTACATCGCCAACTTCAAGCCCGCGGAAGAAGAGGGCCATAAAATCGTGCGCGTCTATCTGAAATACGGCAACAACAACGAGGCCGTCATCTCGAACCTGGCGCGCGTCTCGCGCCCGGGCTGCCGCGTGTATGTGCGCCGCACCGAGATTCCGCGCGTGCTGGGAGGCCTCGGCATCAATATCCTGACCACGCCGAAGGGCGTGATGACAGGGCGCCAGGCGCGCAAGCAGGGCTTGGGCGGCGAACTGTTGTGCGAAATTTGGTAAAGAAGCCGCTTTCAGCCATCAGCTCTCAGCCGTCAGTTAGAGCGCTGAGATTCAAGCTGAGAGCTGAGAGCTGAGAGCTGAGAGCTTATTTATGTCACGAATTGGAAAAAAGCCGATCGAGATTCCCAAGGGCGTCACGATCAAATTTGAAGGCAACACGGTGCTGGTGCAGGGGCCGAAGGGGAAGCTGGATACGCCGCTTCCGGCGGGCATCAGGATGGAGCAGAAAGACGGCCATCTGCTCGCTATCCGCGAGAACGACTCGCAGGCCGCGGTCCATGGACTGGCGCGCGCGCTCGTCAACAACGCGGTCGAGGGCGTGACCAAAGGCTGGACGCGCGACCTCGAAATCGTGGGCATTGGCTACCGCGCGGAATTGAAGGGCAAGGGAACGGTGGTATTCAGCCTCGGGTACTCGCATCCGATTGAATATCCGCTGCCGACCGGCGTCGATTGCACGGTCGATCCCAAGCAGACCAAGCTGAGCCTTACCGGCATTGACCGGCAAAAGGTGGGGCAGGTGGCCGCCGAAATGCGTTCCCTGCGCCCGCCCGATCCGTACAAGAACAAGGGCGTCCGCTACGCGGGCGAGCGCTTGAAGAAGAAAGTCGGCAAGACGGGAGCGAAATAAGATCGTTGTTGGTCGTTAGTCGTCGGTCGTTCTGGGACATATTGAGAACGACGCGTCTGAGCAACAATCAGACGGCGCAATAGTTTGCTAACGACCAACGACCAACGACTGACGACAAGGATTCAACATGCTGAGACTGAACACAAAAAACCAAACGCGGCAGCGGGTGCACGATCGCATCCGGAAAAAAGTGATTGGCACGGCGGAGCGCCCGCGGCTGAACGTCTACCGTTCCCTGAACCACATCTATGCGCAGGTGATCGACGATTTGCAGGGCGTTACGCTGGCCGCGGCTTCCACGGCGCAAGGCAAAAAAGGCGAGCGTCCGACCGGCGGCAACGTGGCGGCGGCGAAAACCGTTGGCAAAAAGATTGCCGACCTCGCCAAGCAGAAAGGCATCACCAAGGTGGTATTCGATCGCGGCGGATACATTTACCACGGGCGCATCAAAGCAGTCGCCGATGCGGCGCGCGAAGCGGGACTACAATTTTAACAATTTGCAATTGGTAATTTGAAATTTGTAATTGCGGAAACCTCGGGTTTCAAATTGCAAATTACAAATTACCAATTACAAATGAAGATTGGATTTCAAGAATGCCAAGAGTAATTAAAAAACTCGATGCGGGTTCGTTTCAGTTGAAAGACCAGGTTGTCTCGATCAACCGCGTGACCAAGGTCGTCAAGGGCGGCAAGAACCTGTCGTTTGCCGCGCTGGTGGTGGTCGGCGACCCCTCGGCTGCGGTCGTGGGCTACGGCTCGGGGAAGGCGAAAGAAGTTCCCCAGGCCATTCGCAAGGGAATCGAGTCGGCCAAGAAGAACCTGATGCGGATCAATCTGACCCAGACGAGCGTGCCGCACACCGTAGTCGGCCGGTACGGCTCGGGAATGGTGCTGCTGAAGCCGGCGCCGGAAGGCACGGGCGTGATTGCCGGCGGCGCGGTGCGCGCGGTGATGACTTCGGCGGGCGTGCAGAACGTGCTCACGAAATCGATTGGCTCCACCAACCCGCACAACGTAATCAAAGCCACTTTTGACGCGCTCAAGAAGATGAAGAACCGGGAAGCCGTGGCGGCGCTGCGCGGCAAGTCGGTCGACGAGTTATAGCCAGGAGTCGCGAGTCGCGAGAATTGACTAACGACTAACGACAAGGATTTGAAATGACAACCAAGACTTCGAAATCCGTGGCGGGCAAGATTCAGATCAAGCAGGTGCGGTCTGCGATCTGCTCGCCTCTTAAGCACAAGAAAGTGATCAAGGGGCTGGGGTTTACCCGGCTTAATCAGGTAATCGTCCGGCCCGATACGGCCTCGATTCGCGGCATGATCAAAAAGGTGCCGCACCTGCTGGAAATTGTGGATTAGCTGGCATCCCTTGGTTTTCCGCTTTCAGTAAGAACGATTTGCTCTTACTGAGAACCGACAACTGAGAACTGAGAGCTGAATTTATGAATCTTTCAACCATCAAAGCGCCCCGCAAGGCGACCGAGAAGCGCAAGCGCGTGGGCCGCGGCATGGGTTCGGGCATGGGCAAAACGTCCACCCGCGGGCACAAGGGACAATGGTCGCGCTCGGGCGCGCGCCTCATCCGCGGTTTTGAAGGCGGCCAGATGCCGCTCCATCGCCGGGTTCCGAAGCGCGGCTTCACTAACATTTTCCGCGAGGAATATGACGTCGTGAATCTCGACCGCCTCTCCACCCTCAGCGACACCGAGATCACTCCCGAGACGCTCAAGAAGGCGGGCATGGTCGGGGGCAAAGCGCCTGTCAAAATTCTCGGCACCGGCGAGCTGAAATCGGCCATCACCATTCATGCGCACAAGTTTTCCAAGACCGCGCAGGAAAAGATCACCAAGGCAGGCGGCAAGTTTGAGGTCTTGCAGTAATGCTCGAAAAGCTGGCGAACATATTCCGGGTTCCCGACCTGCGCAAACGCGTGCTGTTTACCCTTGGCCTGCTCGCGGTTTATCGCATCGGCGGGCACATCCCCACGCCCGGCATCAACGGCGACCGGCTGGCGCAGTTCTTCGAGCAGAATCGCGGCTCGGTGCTCGGCTTTGTTGATCTGTTCAGCGGCGGCAACCTGCGCCGCCTCACCATCTTTGCCCTCGGCATCATGCCGTACATCACCGCCTCCATCATTTTGCAGTTGCTCACGGTCGTCTATGAGCCGCTGGCCAAGCTGCAAAAAGAAGGCGAGATGGGCCGCAAGAAGATCACGCAATGGACGCGTTATCTGACCGTCGTATTGAGCGCCGTGCAGTCGTTCGGCATCGCCATCAGCCTGGAAAAGGCGGGCGACTTCGTCAATAATCCCGGCCCGGGTTTTGTTCTGATGACCATGCTCACCCTGACCACCGGTTCGGCATTCATCATGTGGCTGGGCGAGCAGATTACCGAGCGCGGCATCGGCAACGGCATGTCGCTCCTCATCTTTGCCGGCATCGTCGTCGGCCTCCCGCGCGGCGTCGCCGACCTTCTCGAAAAAGCGCGGACCGCAACCTGGGGCGCATTCACATTCCCGGCGCTGATCATGCTGATCATCCTGATGATCGCGGTCGTCGCCTTCATCGTCTACGTCGAGCGCAGTGAGCGCCGCATTCCCGTGCAATACGCCAAGCGCGTTGTGGGCAGAAAAGTCATGGGCGGCCAGTCGACGCACCTGCCGCTGCGCGTCAACGCCGGCGGCGTCATGCCGGTCATCTTCGCCTCCTCCATCCTCGCATTGCCGCAGATGGCGGGCGCCGCGTTCCACAACAATAAAGTCATCGGGCCGCTCCTCGATGCCATGCGCTGGGGCGAACCGCTCTACACGCTGCTCTATTGTCTCGGCATCATTTTCTTCGCCTACTTCTACATCTCGATCGTGTTCAACCCGAACGAGGTCGCGGACAACATGCGCAAGTGGGGCGGCTTCATCCCGGGCATCCGGCCGGGCAAGCGCACCTCCGACTTCATCAACGATGTGCTCACCCGCATTACGCTCGTTGGCGCGCTCTACCTTATCCTGATTTCGCTGATTCCCGAGTGGATGATCGCCGGCATCAAGCTCAACCACCTCTGGCTTGTCGGTCGCGTATTTGAAAACTTGCCCACATGGGTCACGAACGGCCTGGGCGTCAACTTCTACTTCGGCGGCACCTCGCTCCTGATTGTTGTCGGCGTCGCCATGGACACGGTCACGCAGATCGAGGCGCAGCTCATTATGCGTCACTATGACGGCTTTACGCCGAAGAGCGGACGAATTCGCGGTCGCCGCTGGTAGATCCGGTGGCCGATTTGAATGGCAGACGAGACCACGCAGATCGGACCCGTCATTCTTCTTGGACCCCCAGGGGCCGGGAAGGGAACACAGGCGCGAAACATTGTCGAGCGCTATGGCATCCCGCAGATTTCGACGGGAGACCTTTTGCGAGACCATGTGGCGCGCGGAACCGCACTCGGCCTTGAAGCCAAGGCGATCATGGCTCGCGGCGAACTGGTTCCGGACAAGTTGATGTACGGCATCGTCGCGGACCGGTTACGGGCGCCCGATTGCCGGCGCGGATTTGTACTGGATGGCTTTCCCAGGACGGCTGCCCAGGCAGGATGGCTCAATGCCTTCCTCGGAAAAGAGCTCTTTGACAATTCGGGCCCATGCGCGCCGCTCGTCCTCCAGTTAGTGGTAGACTATGGTGGACTGCTGCTGCGGCTTACCGGACGGCGTTCTTGTCCCACCTGTGGACGGCTCTATAACATCTACCTCCAGCCACCTCGTGTAGATGAGCTGTGTGATGTGGATGGCACTCCGTTGATTTTCCGCGACGACGATCGCGAAGAAGTTATTCAGGGGCGTATTAGCGCGTACGAGCGTCAGACCAAGCCCCTCGTAGAATACTTTCGCGAGCAGGGACGGCTGGTTCCGGTGAATGCCGACCGGGAGCTGCCGCAGGTTACGGCCGAAATTTTCGGCGTCATCGATGACCACCGCAAAAAATGCGAGCTGGCCGCGATGAAAACGGGATCGGCGCCGAGGCAAAGTAACTGAGATGACGATGGGATCGGGAGAAGGAAGAATCGTCCGCAAGTCGCCGGCGGAGATCGACAAGATGCGGCGGAGCGGCCACATCGTTCGCCAGGTTCTCGACCGCGTCAAAAGTTTGGTCGCGCCGGGCGCCACGACGATGGACCTCGAGAAAGCCGCGGAGAAGTTGATCGCGGACCTCGGAGCCACGCCGGCCTTCAAGGGATATTACGATTATCCTTGCGTGCTCTGTACGTCGGTGAATGAAGAGATTGTGCACGGCATCCCGTCGGAAAAACGGGTGCTGAAAGCCGGAGACATCGTTTCGATCGACTGCGGCGCGGTCTTCGACGGCTATTATGGAGATGCCGCCATTACCGTGCCGGTCGGCGACGCACTGGCGCCCGAGGTAAAGAAGTTGCTGGATGTGACCGAGGCGTCGCTGTACAAGGGCATTGAGCAGGCGAGGATCGGCAACACGATTGGCCACGTGGGCTCGGCGATTCAGAAACACGTGGAGGCGGCGGGTTTCAGCATCGTGCGCGATTTTGTCGGGCACGGCATTGGAACCAAATTGCACGAACCGCCGCAGATTCCGAACTTCGGCAAAAAAGGCCAGGGCGCGGAGTTGTCCGAAGGCATGGTGCTGGCGATCGAGCCGATGGTCAATTCCGGCGGCCCGGATGCCAAGGTTTTGAGCGACAAGTGGACGGCCGTAACAGTAGATGGCAGCTACAGCGCGCACTTCGAGCACTGCGTGGCCGTCACGAAGCAGGGGCCGGTGATTTTAACGAATTAGTTCTCAGTTCCCGGTTCTCGGTGCTAAGTTCTCAATAAGAGCCGGGTGGTTTTACTGAGAACTGACAACTGATAGCTGAGAACTGGTTTTGGAGGTCGATGAGTAAAGAAGACGCGATTGAAGTGATGGCGACGGTGATCGAGCCGCTGCCCAACGCCATGTTCAAGGTGGAACTGGAAAATAAACACCAGGTCCTGGCGCACGTTTCCGGCAAGATGAGGAAGAATTTCATTCGCATCCTCCCGGGAGATAAAGTCGCTGTCGAACTCTCCCCGTACGACCTGAATCGCGGACGGATTGTGTACCGCTACAAATGATTTCTTACGGTTGTCACCTGTATTCTTGGGCTTGTCATCCTGAGCGCAGCGAAGGATCTCGGACGGCAAGGAAGCGTCCGGAACGAAAGCTGAGAACTGACAACCGGGAACTGAGAGCTGGTTTATGAAAGTACGAGCATCGGTAAAGAAAATTTGCGACAAATGCAAGGTCATCCACCGCAAAGGCGTGGTGCGCGTGATCTGCGAGAATTCAAAGCACAAGCAACGTCAGGGATAGCTCTGCGGTTGTCGTGACTGACAACTGAGAACTGAGAACTGAGAACTGGGGTTAAGAATGGCACGTATCGCAGGCGTCGATCTTCCGCGCAACAAGCACACGAATATCGCGCTCACCTATATTTACGGAATCGGCAATTCGCGCGCCACGCGCATTCTGAAGGCGGCCAACGTCGAGGCGTCGAAAAAGGTCCAGGACCTCGCCGAAGACGAGGTCAACCGCATCCGCCAGGTCATCGAAGGCGAGGGCGGCGTCGAAGGCGATCTCCGCAAAGACGTTTCGATGAACATCAAGCGCCTCATCGAAATCGGCTCGTATCGCGGATTCCGTCACCGCCGCAACCTGCCGGTTCGCGGCCAGCGGACGCACACCAACGCTCGCACCCGCAAGGGTCCGCGCAAAGGCACCGTCGCTCAGAAAAAGAAGGCGACAGCGAAGACTTAAAACCAGCTATCAGTTCTCAGTTGTCAGTTCTCAGTTACACCGAGAACGGGTTAACTGAGAACTGAGAACTGAGAACTGAGAACTCAGCAATGGCGAAACCAGCAGCAGCGGGCGGCGCAGCCGCTCCCGAGAAAAAAGGCAAGACCAAGAAGTTCAAGAAGAAGGAGCGCAAGCACGTTCCCCACGGACTCGTGCATGTGCAGGCTTCTTTCAACAACACGATCGTGACGATCACGGACATGACAGGCAATGTACTGTCCTGGAAGAGTTCGGGCTCGCTCGGCTTCCGCGGATCGCGCAAGGGCACTCCCTTTGCCGCGCAGCAGGCGGCGATGAATGCCGCCAATATGGCGCGCGACCATGGAGTCCGCAGCGTCGACGTTCGCGTCAGCGGTCCCGGTTCGGGCCGCGAGTCGGCCGTGCGTGCGTTGGCTGCCGCCGGAATCGAAGTGCGTTCCATCAAGGACACCACGCCGATTCCGCACAACGGCTGCCGTCCGCCCAAGCGCCGTAGAGTCTGAGGTTTCAATGTGGCAAAGTTTCAAGGTTTCAACGTAAACCTTGAGACCTTCGAAACCTTGAAACTTTGAAACATTGCAACTGATTTCGTCCGGGACGAAGGGTTAGCCAAGGTATTCCGCGAGCGCAAGCCGTCGGAATCGAAACCCGTAAACCGGTCATCTAAAAGGAGAATAACTTGGCACGTTATACTGATGCAGTGTGTCGTCTCTGTCGCCGGGAAGGCATCAAGCTCTTCCTGAAGGGCACGAAGTGCTTTAGCGACAAGTGTCCCATAGAAAAACGCAACTTCGCTCCCGGACAGCACGGGAAAGATAAAAAGACAAAGATTGTCGGCTACGGCCTTCAATTGCGCGAAAAGCAGAAAGCCAAGCGCATTTACTTCACGCAGGAAGGCCAGTTCCGCAACTATTTCGAGAATGCGGCGCGGTCCAGGGGAGTGACCGGCGCCAAGCTGCTTGAGCAACTCGAACGCCGCCTCGATAACGTCGTGTATCGCCTCGGCTTCGGCATTTCCCGCCGCCAGGCGCGCCAGCTCGTGCGCCACGGCCACGTGCAGGTGAACGGCAAGAAGGTCAACATTCCTTCGTACGAGGTCAGCGTCGGCGAAGAGATCGCCATTCGCGAAAGCAGCCGCAAGCTGCCCATTCTCGAGCCGGCGAAGGATTTCGCCAGCCATCAGCCCGCGCCCATGTGGCTCGAGGTCGATCGCGACAATTACAAAGGCCGCGTCCAGGCGCTGCCCAAGCGGGAAGACATCCAGTTGCCAGTCAACGAGCAGCTGATTGTCGAGTTGTATTCGAAGTAACGAGTTTTGCGAGGCAACAATCCCTCGCAAATGTCATCCTGAGCGAAGCGAAGGATCTCTTTCTTGACAGGTCCTTCGCCGCTAAGGGTTTTGGTCCATTTTCGTGCCAGATCAGCCTTTCCGAGCTGTGACCTGAGCCGGGCCGCTCAGTGAGCGAGGATTGAGCCACATGGCCGAGAGGAGAAACAAATGCTTTGGAGAGGTTTTCAAAAACCGAAACGGCTGGCGAGCGATACCAGCTCCTTAACCGACAAGTACGGAATGTTCTGGGCGCAGCCCTTTGAGCGCGGCTTCGGCACCACCATCGGCAACGCTCTGCGCCGTGTGCTCCTCAGTTCCATCGAGGGCGCGGCCGTCACTGCCGTCAAAATCGAAGGCGTGCTGCATGAGTTCCAGTCCATCCCCGGCGTCGTCGAAGATGCCACCGACATCATCCTGAACCTCAAGCAGGTTCCGTTCAAGCTCTCCGGCGACGGCCCGAAAGCGATTTACCTGCGCTCGGATCAGCCCGGTGTCGTCACCAGCGGCATGATCGAAGCCGATGCCGACGTCGAGGTGCTCGACAAAGATGTTTACATCGCCACCGTCAGCGAAGGCGGACGCCTCGACATGGAAATGCGCCTCAAGCGCGGCCGCGGCTACGTTTCCGCCGACAAGAATTTCGAAGACGATCTCGGCATCGGCTTCATTCCCATCGACTCGGTCCACTCGCCGGTGCGCAAGTGCAATTACACCGTCGAAGCCGCTCGTCTCGGTCAGATCACCGACTACGACAAGCTGACAGTCGAAGTCTGGACCAACGGCTCGATCACTCCCGGCGACGCGCTCGGACTCGCCGCCAAGCTGATCAAAGATCACATGAACATCTTTATCAACTTCGAGGAAGAGATCGAAACTTCGGCGTCCAGCGAAGAGCGCCGCCCCGAGATCAAGAACGAAAATCTCAATCGTTCGGTCGAAGAGCTCGAGCTTTCCGTGCGCAGCTACAACTGCCTGAAGAACGCGAACATTCAGACCATCGGCGAACTCGTCCAGAAAACCGAGGCCGAAATGCTGAAGACGAAAAACTTCGGGCGCAAGTCGCTCAACGAGATCAAAGAAATTCTGTCGTCGATGGGCCTGAGCCTGGGCATGAAGATCGACGAGCACGGCAACGCCGTGCCCGGCCCGACCTCCAACCAGATCCTGCCCGCCTCGATGTACGGCGACAACGATCTGTAAGAACAGTTGTCAGTTGCCAGTTCTCAGTAAGAACCGAACGGCTGGCGCGCGACAATTGAGAGATTGAAGCGTTGCGAGATTGGACAAGGCTTTGGGAAGGGCACGGCTTCAGCCGTGCCGTCCCGGGCCAATAAACACGCGGGCTTTAGCCCCTGAGGGCCAAAGTCCGGCAAGAAGTTACTGACAACTGATAACTGAGAACTGACAACCGGGGTTAAGACATGCGTCACAAAGTCGCAGGATACAAACTAGGCCGTACCACCAGCCATCGCCGCTCGCTCTTTCGCAACATGGTGACCTCGCTCATCATGGAAGAGCGCATTGAGACCACCGCCATCAAAGCGAAAGCCGTGCGCCCGCTCGTCGAAAAGATGATCACGCTCGGCAAAAAGGGAGACCTCGCCGCCCGCCGTCAGGCCGCTTCCTACCTGATGACCGACGAAGCCGTCCATAAGCTTTTTGATACCGTGGCTCCGCGCTTTGGCGACCGCAATGGCGGCTACCTGCGCATCGTCCGCACCGCGTGGCGCAAGGGCGATGGCGCCGAAAAGGCCTTCATCGAACTGCTCGGCAGCGAGCAGGTCCTAGACGAGAAGCGCCAGAAGCGCTCCGAACTCCGCGCCAAAAAAGCCGAAGAAACCCGCAAGGCCATGGAACAAGGCTCCCCGGAAGCTGAGCCGACGCCGGACAGCGCCGTCAGTGAGTCCGAGGCGCAAGAAAAGAAAGAGTAATTCTGAAGCGAAGATATTTCGACTCGACGGGCGTCCTCGCAGGCGCCCGTTTCCATTTGAGGCGGGCTCAGCGAATAATCTGGCTTCTATAGAGAATTGGGGAATGTCCCGTCCGGTCTCCGCATTTCCCTTTTTATCGGTTCACGACCTGCTTGATGACGTTCGATTTGCTTGAGGCATAGTTAGCGTCTCCAGCGTATGTCGCTGATACGTGATGATTGCCCGCAGCCAGACTCGAAGTCGAAAACTGAGCGACTCCTCCTGCCAGCGGGGCCGTTCCCAATATCGTGCGGGAATCCGCAAACGTAACCATTTCTCCGTCGGGCGGCGGGCCTGCGATTGACGAGGTCGTTGCCGTGAACGTCACCGTCTGCCCTAGTTGCGATGGGTTCTGAGACGAAGTCAGACCTACGGCGATGATTGGTGTCAAAACCTGAACGTTGCCGCCCTTCTTGTTGACGACAATCTGTCCGGCGTCGTTGATTCCGATAACAGTCCAGTTCTCTTTGCTGTTGTTGGCCAACACATTGAGATTCAACATGCCCAGCGATGCGGACCAAATAAATACAGCACCCGGACCATGGGGCGGTGTGAAGGAATTTCCCACTGCTACTCCGCGATTATTTACGGCAACCGCGTAGCTGTACGACGTTCCTGGAAGGACCCCCAAGTCCTGTGTGCCACCAGCCTGAGTCCATATGGCAGCATGAGAGTTCTGGTCAGCTCCCGCAACCTGTCCCTGGTTATTGATCGAATAGGCAATTGCAAATGGGCTCGGAATCGCTTGCAGGCCGGTGCTCTCGCTCCACACGAAAGCTATCGCGTTGTAGTGGGCGTCATCCGAAAATCCGACAATCTGGCCTGAGTCATTGATGCCAAAGGCCCAGGTTACGCCGTCACCGAAGCTGCCTAAATCATGCAAATGCGGCTCCTGTGGAGTCCACCAAAAGGCGTCGGTGTTCGAACCGGCATTATAGACACCTGTGACCATGTCCGAACTGTTGATGCCGGTCGGCTGAACGTAGGACCCGAGAATTTGAATGCCGCCGGCCGCGGTCCACACAAACCCTTCATCAACCAGTAATCCTGTTACGTCACCCGAATCGTTGATGCCACCGGCTGGGCGGCAACTCGAACAGTTATCCTGCCCAAAATCCTGTATGCCGCCAGCTTTCCACGCGACGGCATCGGAGATGGAAAACCCCGCAACCTCGCCGGAGTTGTTTATCCCATTTGCAAGATTAGGATACCTGACAGTCGGTTTACCTTTTAGCGCTGGCAATGTTGAGACGCGATAGACCTGCGAGACACTCACGGAGACCATCAGCAGAAAGTAAATGACAGTGCTGAACAGCAGCAGAAGCAGACGATTGACTTTCATGGTGACCTCCCCAAAACGAGCGGATTATACCTCTCCGAATCGAGTGGTCGCAGTGACCTCAAGAGGCGGGTGGCCCGGATCTTCCTCGCAAGTATAAAGTAGGCTATGGTGGGCTGCTGGCACTTACGAACTGTGGGCACCCCGCTTCTCGCGCTTTTCGAGAAGCGGGCTTTGCGCACACGTCGGTACACCACTTTTACGCCGCATACGCCGAATCTTGGGTTTCGGTTGAATGGCTCACTTCGGGGCTCACGCCGGCCCCGCATTTGCCCAATCTCCCCCGCCCTCCCTACAATAGAAGTTTCATCCAAATACCATGATTCATTTCCCGGTTCCTGAAGCCCTCACTTTCGACGACGTTCTCCTCGTTCCCGCGCGCTCTGAAGTTGTGCCCACCGGCACCAATCCCCAGACCCAGTTCTCGCGCAACATCCATCTCAACATCCCCATCGTCAGCGCCGCCATGGATACGGTCACTGAATCGCACATGGCCATCGCGCTCGCCCAGCAAGGCGGCATCGGCATCATCCATCGCAATTTGACCGTCGATCAGCAGGCCAATGAAGTCGACAAGGTGAAGCGCTCCGAGAGCGGCATGATCGTCGACCCCGTCACCATGTCGCCCGACGCCAAGGTTTCCGACGCGCTCGACGTGATGAAGAAGTACAAAATTTCCGGCGTCCCCATCACGCAAAAAGACGGCAAACTCGTCGGCATTCTCACCAACCGCGACCTGCGTTTTGAGACTCGTTTCGACGTGCCCATCAGCAAGGTGATGACGAAAGACAATCTCATCACTGTCCCCGTCGGCACCACGCTCGAGCAGGCGGAAGAAATTCTCCATGAGCACCGCGTCGAAAAACTCCTCGTCGTCGACGACAAGTACAACCTCAAGGGCCTCATCACCGTTAAGGACATCCAGAAAAAACTCAAATACCCCGGCGCCGCCAAGGACGATCACGGCCGCCTGCGCGTCGGCGCCGCCATTGGCGCAACCGGCGACTTCCTCGAACGCGCGCAGGAACTCGTCAAAGCCAAAGTCGACGTGCTCGCCATCGATAGCGCCCACGGCCACTCCCAGCTTGTGCTCGATGCCGTCCGCAAAGTTAAGGTGAATCTGCCCGACGTCGAACTCATCGCCGGCAACGTCGCCACTTTTGACGGCGCCTGCGACCTCGTTAAAGCCGGCGTCGACGGCATCAAAGTCGGCATCGGTCCCGGCTCCATCTGCACCACGCGCATCGTCACCGGCGTCGGCGTCCCGCAAATTACCGCCATCGCCGAAGCCGCCCGCGCCACGCGCGATGCGGGCGTCCCCATCATCGCCGACGGCGGTATCAAATATTCCGGCGACATCGTCAAAGCCATTGCCGCGGGCGCATCCGCCGTCATGATCGGCTCAATGTTCGCCGGCACCGACGAAAGCCCCGGCGAACTCATCCTTTATCAAGGCCGCACCTTCAAGTCCTACCGCGGCATGGGTTCGCTCGGCGCCATGGTGCAGGGCTCGGCCGACCGCTACTTCCAGAATTCCGATGGCGACTCCTCTTCCGCCATGCCCGTCATGGGAGAAGCTTCCAACCGCCTCGGCAAACTCGTCCCCGAAGGCATTGAAGGCCGCGTGCCCTATCGCGGCTCGGTCGCGCTCATCGTCTATCAAATGGTGGGCGGCCTCAAATCGGGCATGGGATATTGCGGCTGCCAGACCGTTCCGGAGTTGCAGCAGAAAGCGCGCTTCGTCCGCATCAGTTCCGCCGGATTGCGCGAGAGCCACGTGCACGATGTCATGATCACGCGTGAAGCTCCGAACTACGCCGTCGAGTGATCGAGAAATCCAATCCGTCTCCGGCCAGTTCCAGCCTGCTGCGCGCCTGGTGGCCCGCCTTCGTCTGGGTCGGCCTCATCGCCATCGAGTCCAGCGACCTGCTCTCCTCCGATCACACCGCCGGATTGCTCTACCGCATCGTGCGCGTTTTCTACGCCGACGTGAACCTTTACGACGTCCTGATTTTCAATCTCTATCTGCGCAAAACCGGCCACGTAATCGGCTACGGAATTCTGAGTCTCTTGCTGTTGCGCGGATGGCGGCGAACCTTAGCGCAAGCTCGCGTCAGCTTTGGCCGCGCCACGGTGGGAGTCGTCAACCTCGGCCGCACCGCGATCCTGGCTTGGCTCGGCACGGTCCTTGTCGCCTCCCTGGATGAGTGGCACCAGAGCTATATCCCCTCGCGCACCGGAACCTGGCACGACGTGGTGCTCGACAGCACCGCCGGATTAGTGTTTCTGCTGTGTGCCTATGCATGGCTTCGTCGGCCCCGCGCCGTCGAAGGTGGTGCCAGGTAGACCGGGATCAATCCCCGAGGCATGCGGACATCAGGCCGTGAGGGGCGCCTGCGGCGTCCGATGCGCCAGCAGTGCCACCGCCGACGCCGCCGCAATTCCCGCCGATAAATAAAACGGCGTCGCCGCCCCATAAACTTTCCACACCGCCCCGGTAATCACGCTGGCCAGCAGCGTCGTTATGCTGGTGACGAAAAAATAAATTCCCAGCGCCCGCCCGCGTACCTCGCTGCCCACGCTTTCCACCACCAGCGCCTTCAGCACCGGATTCGTCAGCGCATAAAACAGCCCATAAAAAGCCATCGTCAGCCAGATCGCCCGCCGCGACGGCGCCAGCGCAAACACAAAATAGACGACGGCAAATACACCGTATCCCGCAGCCGCAATCGTCGAGCGCGAAAACCGGTCGCTGAATTTTCCCGCCGGCCACGATGCCAGCGTGAATGTCACATTGAACACCAACCCCAGCAGCGGCGCGTGCGCGGCGGGTATTCCAATACTCCCGGCCCGCAAAACCAGAAACATGTCGCTGGAGTTCCCCAAAGAAAAAAGTGTAACCACCGCGAGCACGTAATAATAACCACCCGGCAAATGGATGCCAGAACTCGAACGGGGTTGGTCCTTTTTTACAGCGTGCTCATTTTCCTGAGAGCTGAGATCTGACAGCTGAGAGCTAGTCTCGGAACCGGCAACCGGCAACCGGCGACTGATTTCCCGAATCCCCACCCAAGCCACCACCACGCACAGCGCCCCCGGAACCGCCGCCCAGGCAAACACGCCGCGCATCCCAAAATGTCCGATCAGCCCCAGTGCCAGCAGCGGCCCGGCAATCGCGCCCGCCGAATCCAGCGCCTGAATCAGTCCATAAGCTGAGCCCAGATTTTCCTTTGCTACCGAATCCGCCACCATCACGTCGCGCGCCGTTCCCCGCACGCCCTTGGCGAACCGGTCGGCAAAACGAATCCCCAGAATCTGCCACCACCACGAAACCAGCGCCAGCAGCGGCTTTACGGCATTGGCGACGACGTAGCCTCCAACCACCAGCGGCTTGCGCCGGGCAACGTGGTCGGAAAGATATCCCGAAAAAAGCTTGGCAAACGACGCCACGCTCTCGGCCACACCCTCGATAATCCCAAGCTGCGCCGGTCCCGCTCCCAGCGACGCCACAAACGCCGGCAGAATCCAGTACGCCATTTCGGTAGCCGTGTCGTTCAAAAACGACGTAGCCCCAAACACGTACACATTTCGCGGAGTCGATTGGTCAGGAATGGGCATGCGACAGGTTTGAAATTAGCACAGAAGGAATCAGCACCGGGTTCTAGTGGGAAGCTCCAAGTTCTCAGCTCCAAGGAAAACCGGTTGCTGCAAGCTCCCGGGAAAAATAGCGTTGAGCTTCGCTGCGGTTAAAAGAAAAGAAAAGTCACGCGACAGCCAACTATCAAAAGGCCCGAACATTCGCATTGGCTTGGAGCTTGGAGCTTGGAGCTTGGAGCTTGGAGCTTGGAGCTTGGAGCTTGGAGCTTGGAGCTTGGAGCTTGGAGCTGAGGGCTGAGAGCCGACCCGACCCGACCCCCCAATTTCCGGTAAACTATAACCAATGGCCGAACGCACCTTCACGCTCGACGACGCGCAAAATCTTCTGCCCATCCTCGAATCGCTGCTCAAGCAGGCGATTAGCGGCAAGCGACTGATCGAAGAGGTCGACAATGAGTTCCAGGAGACGGCCCATCGCGTCTTCCTGAATGGAGGCACCCGCCTCGACGTCGTCTACCTCGCCCGCCGCAAGGCCGAGCGTGAGAAGACCATCCGCCGCGTCAAAGACGCCCTCGCCGAAATCGACGCCATCGGCGTCCAGGTCAAAGACATCGACATTGGCCTCCTCGATTTCCCCTGCAAAGTGGAAGGCGAAATCGTTCTCCTCTGCTGGAAGCTCGGCGAAGCCGGAATCACGCACTGGCACAGCACCAGCGAAGGTTTCGCCGGCCGCAAGCCCATCGACGACCGCATCGCCAAAGCCGGCAAAAAGCGCTCGCAGTAGAGACGGGCGTTAGTCGTTGGTCGTTCGTCGTCAATCGTCAGCCTCCGTCTGTTAATCATCGTTCGTCCGGCGGAAGGTGGGAGCCTCCCGAGACTACCCTTCATGCGGGTTTAGCTAACGACGAACGACCGACGACCAACGACCGGCCACAATTTCCCCGCAAGTTCCGCAAACCGCCGCGTTCCCACTCTGGACGCGAGACGACCGTCCCGAAAACCCCGGTATGACTCCAACCGTGTACTACCGGATGACCGGACTCGTCCCCTTGTTCTGCTAAAATATCCGTATCCGAGGCGAAATCTGAATGCATACTGGGCGCGTATTTACGGGCAAGAAACTGCCATTGACTATCGGCTTCGCCGTGCTGCTCGTCGCGGCCTTCGGCGCCGGCTGCAGCAACTTCTTCCAAGACAATGCCCTTAATTCGATCGCCATCCAGCCTTCGAGCGTCAATATTCAAATTAACGGCACGCAGTCATTTCAGGCATGGGGAACCTACCAGGACGGCACGCGATCACAGATCACTAGCGGAGTGGTATGGACAACCAGCGACTCAACCATAGTTTCGTTGAGTGGCGCCACCGCGACTGGTGTTGCATCCGGAACGGCTACGATCACCGGCTCCGCTCAGGGCCTGAGCGGCACATCGTCGGTTACGGTTGCTGGAAACGTCTCGTCCATAACTGTCAGCCCCACCAATGCCACGATGACCGAGAACGGGAACACGCAGGCTTTCACTTTTGCGGCGACTCCGGGCCCCCCTGATTTCATTACCGTCGGCAATGGCGGCACGTTGACCATCACTCCGGTCGATAGTTTTTTCACTTGTGCGGAGGGTACTGACAATAGCGGTAATCCGGCGGAGGTCTGCTCGGTAACTTCGGGCGCGGCAAGTTCATATACACTCCAAATGAGCTACCAGGTCTCTAGCAACACTATAAATTCCAATATCGCCACGGTAACGGTAGTGCAATGAAGTTCGCCAACCGGCTTATCTAGCCAGATGTCACCCAATTCCTCAAGAGGACCTGCAACCCGGGTCCTCTTTTTTCTCGACGCGCTCCGCCAGGGTCGCGTCCTTCCGTTGCTTCCCATCCCACTCCCTCGCGACTATTATGTTCTGTTGCCATGTCTGACATTCATTGCATCGGAATCTGCACCGGCGGCGGCGACGCCCCCGGACTCAACGCCGTCATTCGTGCGGCTGTCAAAGCCGCTATTCTCAAATACAGTTGGAAGGTCATCGGCATTCCCGACGGCTTTGACGGCCTCATCTGGCCCGAGCGCTCTCGCGAGCTCACCCTCAAAGACGTCAGCGGTATCCTGCCCCGCGGCGGCACCATCCTCGGCACCACCAACCGCGGCAATCCCTTTCAATATAAGGTCGTCGAAAATGGCCACGAGGTCACGCGCGACATCTCCGGCGACGTCATTAACAACGCGGCCAAGCTCGGCATCGACGCCATGATCTCCATCGGCGGCGACGGCTCCATGAAAATCGCCCACGAACTTTTTCTCAAGGGAATGAAAGTCGTCGGCGTCCCCAAGACCATCGACAACGATCTCTCGGCCACCGAAGTCACCTTCGGGTTCGACACCGCGCTCCACACCGCGACCGATGCCGTCGACAAAATTCACACCACCGCGGAGTCGCATCACCGCGTGATGGTCATCGAGGTTATGGGCCGCGATGCCGGTTGGATCGCGCTTGAGGCCGGCATGGCCGGCGGCGCCCACATCATTCTCATCCCGGAAATTCCCTTTTCCATCCAGGGAATCTGCCAGCACCTCGAAATGCGCGAGCGCTTCGGCAAACGCTTCACCATCGTGGTCGTCGCCGAGGGCATCAAGCTCCCGCCCGAAATGCGGCACATGGCGCGCAGCATGGCCGTCGGCAACATGATTGGCGACGCCATTGCGCTCATGGCTCGCAAAGAAGTTCGCGTCAGCATTCTCGGCCACATCCAGCGCGGCGGTTCGCCCTCGCCCTATGATCGCATCCTCGGCACACGCTTCGGCGTGGCCGCCGTCGACTTGATCGCCGAAGGTGGATTCGGCAAGATGGTCTGTCTTCAGCAGGAGTCGATCCGCGCCGTCCCCATCGCCGAAGCGGTCGGCAAATTAAAAGTCGTCGATCCCAACGGCGAATTCATCCGCGCCGCCCGAGCCATCGGCATCGCCTTCGGAGACTGAAAGAATTGAAACATTGAATCATTGAGTCATTGAGAACACGAGCAGGCGGACGCCCGCCGCTACGGAGCAGAAAGGTTTGGCTTTCAATGACTAAATGATTCAATGACTAAATGACTAAATAAGACCACGGTCTCTCCCCGGTAAATCCCTCCGCATCCCACGACGCGCTATATTGAAGGGTTGCCTTTCAATCCCGTGAAGTCGCCCCGAAAGTCTGCTCTCCGCATTTGTGCAATCGTTGTCGTCGCCGCCCTTGCGACATCGTTCTTCGCCTGCAAACACAGTGGCGGCCGCGTTCTCGAAATCGACTATGTCTCCGGCGTGCAGGTCGTCTTGCGCGATCGTGTCGCCGCCGTCTACGAGAAAGCCGGCGTCGTAAAAAACGGCGACCGCGTCGAAGTGCTCGACCACGATCGCCGCTTCGTCAAGGTCCGCACCGCCAGCGGCCAGATGGGCTGGATGGAGCAGCGCTACCTCGTCAGCCAGCAGGTCTTCGATGAACTGCAAAAGCTCACCGCCGACAATCTCAACGACCCGGTGCAGGCCAAAGGCGTAGCCCGCAACGACACGAATCTCCACGTCGAGCCCGGCCGCGAAACCGAACATCTGTATCAGATCTTGGCGGGCGAAAAACTCGACGTGCTGAAGCGCGACGCCGCCGACAAGAACGCCGCTCCCGCCCCCCATCCCGCGCCGCCCGCGCCAAAGCCGCCCGCAACCGCCAGCGAAAAAACAAATTCAAAAGCGGCGAAGCCGTCGGAAAACCCGAAGCCGTTAGCAAACGCGCCGCCGCCCGAAAACCCCGCGCCCGAAAAAAATTCGCCTCCGCTCCCCGCCGCGAAACCCGCAGGCCCGCCTCCGGTCGTCGAAGACTGGCTGCTGGTGCGCGACACTCACGCACGAGTTGGCTGGGTGCTCGCCCGCATGGTCGACCTCGACGTTCCCCTCGATGTCGCCCAGTACGCCGAAGGCCAGCGCATCGTCGCGTTCTTCGTCCTCAATGAAGTTCAGGATGATGACAAGAAAGTCCCGCAGTACCTCATGGTCCTAACCGAGCCGAAAGACGGCCTGCCCTTCGACTTCAATCAGTTTCGCGTCTTCACCTGGAACGTCCGCCGCCATCGCTATGAGACCGCCTACCGCGAGCGCATCGAAGGAGTGTTGCCGGTAACGGTAAGCCACGAAGATTTCGGCAAGGAAGGCGTCCTCCCCATGTTTACCGTTAAAGTTCTTGACGATGACGGCAAAACCAGCGAACGCAAATACAAACTGAATACCCCGATCGTTCGCCGAGTCCTCGCCCCAGGAGAAGAGCCACGCCACGCGGTGGCGCGGCAATCGACCCACAAGCGGCAAACGGCCCGTAAGCGCAAGCGTTAGGCGGCGGATTTCAAAACCTGATTTCCGACGATGGCAGAACTAAAACCTCGTGCTCGCCCGCATCGAAGCCGTCGAGAATCGCGTTATGATGCGCAATGATCTGCTCAAAGCGGAGTGCGCCGCTATCGGCCGTCATGTGTCCGTCGGCGACCAGAACAACGTCGTAGCCCAGGCTGACCGCGCGGCGCACCGTTGTGTCGATACAGTACTGGGTCATGTGTGATCTATCAAGACGTTGTACCCACCGGAGACGCGCGGCTGATGGGCGGAGCGTAACCGAGGCTACCATGAGGACGGTGGAAGTTGTAGTGCTCGAGCCAAGGCGAGAGCTGCTGATCTCGTTCTTCTGAGTTGAGGTAGTGGCGAACGTAAGCCCACTCGCGCAGGGCGGTTTGAATGAAGCGTTCGGCCTTGCCGTTGGTGCGTGGAGTGTAAGGGCGGGTGAAGCGGTGGTGGATGCCGAGTTGGAGGCAGGCGGCGCGGAACTGGCGGGAGCGAT
>Ga0224558_1001157_pt1 | contig 28527 bp, 24 predicted proteins | sample 714S32024metaG_FD_180682 | JGI IMG/M metagenome (GOLD analysis project Ga0224558, IMG submission 180682) | Peat soil microbial communities from Stordalen Mire, Sweden - 717 S3 20-24 | ecosystem: Environmental > Terrestrial > Soil > Wetlands > Peat | place: Sweden: Norrbotten County, Stordalen... | reverse complement strand
CATGTGCGTGCTCGATCCGGGTGCCGAGTCCGCCCTCGGCTGCGTCGCGCGGCCCATCGTGCTCGCCCGCCGCAAGCCGGGCACCGCTGTCGCCGACGGGGTAGCACCGGGAATGCCCGACCTGGGGCTGATGCTCCCCTACACGCCCTTACACCACCTCCTCATGGCCAAGGTTGCGCGACCGCTCGTGATGAGCAGCGGGAACCAGTCCGACGACCCGATCGCTCACGAAGATGAGGACGCGTTCACCCGCCTCGGGCCCATGGTCGACGCTGTGCTGGCACACGACCGCCGGATTCATGTTCGTTGCGACGATTCGGTCGTCCGGGCAACAGGGCGTCGCCTGCAGATGGTCCGGCGGTCCCGCGGCTACGCGCCGGAAGCCCTGCTGCTCCCTCGCGAGTCGGCCCGCCAAGTGCTCGCTGTGGGCGCCGAGCTCAAGAGCACAGTCTCAGTGGCCAAGAAGTCCCTCGTCGTGTGCAGCCACCACATCGGTGACCTCGAGCACCTGGCGACTTATCAGGCTTTCCTGCAGGCGACGGTTCACCTGTGCCGGTTGTTCGGGATCGAACCGGAAGTCGTCGCCCATGATCTCCACCCGGAATACTTGTCGACCAAGCACGCGCTCGATCTCGACCTCGAGCCGTGGCCCGTGCAGCATCACCACGCACACATCGCCTCGTGCCTGGCCGAGCACGGGCACACCGGCACTGTGCTCGGGATCGCCTTCGATGGTCTCGGCTACGGAACAGACGGGACCATGTGGGGCGGAGAGTTCCTCGTCGCCGACTTCAATGGTTTCGAACGGGCCGCTCATCTGCAACCCGTCCCGATGCCGGGTGGGGCAGCGGCCGTTCGCGAGCCATGGCGGATGGCTCTCGCTTGGACCGCGCGCGCCGCAGGTGCCGACGCAGCCGCCCGGCTCGGCACTGCGCTCGATCCGCGGTGGAGCCAGGTCCTGCCTCTGGCTGTGGCGGACAGTGAGAGGCGCCACTCGATCCTCACGACCAGCGTCGGCCGGCTGTTCGATGCGGTCGCTGCCCTGGTCGGCCTGCGATCACAGGTCACCTACGAGGGCCAGGCTGCGATCGAGCTCGAGGTGCTCGCGCGCTCAGTGCCTCGGACATCGGCTCCGGAGTACCCAACTGAGATCGTGGAGGCGGCGAGCCCCGAAGGCTTCGTCGTGCTCGATCCGTCACCGCTCATCGCCACGGTGCTGACCGAGGTTGAAAGAGGGACCGACCGCTCGGTGATCGCAGCCGGGTTTCACGAGGGCCTCGGGCGCGCTACAGCCGCTCTCGGGGCGCGCCTGGCCCGCAGGCACGGCCTCGACACGGTTGCACTGAGCGGAGGCGTGTTCCAGAACGTGCGCTTCAGCGACATCGTCGAGGACGCCCTCGCCTCCGAGGGACTTACTGTTCTCGTCCACGAGTCGGTGCCGCCGAACGACGGCGGGATCAGCGTCGGGCAGGCGGCGATCGCCGCGCTGGGCACGCCTCCGGACTGATCAGTCCTGGTCGCAGCGCTAGCGAGGGCCGCCCATGGTGACGGCCACTTCTCTGTGCAGGCGCCCGAAGTTGTAGTACGCGGCACACGCACCCTCGGAGGAGACCATGCAGGTGCCGATCGGAGTCTCCGGAGTGCAGGCGGTGCCGAACACCTTGCACTCCCAAGGCTTTATGGCACCCTTCAGCACTTCGCCGCACTGGCAGGCCTTCGGATCTGCGACGCGCACACCCGGCACCTCGAAACGAAGCTCCGCGTCCCAATTGGCGAACTCCGGCCTGAGCTTGAGGGCGCTCTCGGGAATGAAGCCTAGGCCGCGCCACTCGAACTGCGGCCGGACCTCGAATACCTCGTCCAATATCGCAAGCGCCCGAGGATTGCCGCCCTCGCTCACACAGCGCGTGTACTGGTTCTCGACACAGCAGCGACCCTCGCTGATCTGGGTCAACAGCATCTGTATTGCCTGGAGGATGTCGAGCGGCTCGAAACCTGCCGTCACGAGCGGCTTGCCGTACTCATCCGGGACAAAACGGTAAGGCCGCTGGCCGACGACCGTCGACACGTGACCCGGCCCGATGAACCCGTCGAGGCGGAGGTCGGGGGAATCGAGGATGGCCTTGATCGGGGGCACGATCGTCACGTGGTTCGAAAAGACGCTGAAGTTCATGACCCCGTCCTGCCTCGCCTTCAGCACGGTTGCCGCCGTCGAGGGTGAAGTGGTCTCGAAGCCCACGGCGAAGAACACGACGGGCTGCTCCGGATTGTCGACGGCGACCCGGAGCGCGTCGAGTGGCGAGTAGACGATCCGGACGTCCGCCCCCTGCGCTTTGGCACCGAGCAGACTGCCGCGCGAGCCGGGAACGCGCATCATGTCGCCGAAGGAGGTGAAGATGACCCCGGGCGCCTGGGCCACCGAGATGGCGTCGTCGATGCGACCCATCGGGATGACGCACACCGGGCAACCAGGACCGTGCACCAGCTCGACCGATGTCGGGAGAAGGTGCTCGATGCCGTGACGGTAGATCGTGTGGGTGTGGCCTCCGCAGACCTCCATGAACTTGTAGTGTCCATCACCTGCCAACTCGGTGATGCGGGCCACCAGGGCACGGGCCGCCGCCGGGTCCCGGTACTCATCGACAAATCGCATGATGTTCCTCCCTCGCCCGCAGGCGACGCCCCCGGCGATTCGAAAGCCACCCGGATCGCGGTGGCCGCGGGCGCAGGCGCCCCCGTCCCGTCGCCGCTACGCGATCTGCGATTCGAGCACCGCCTGAACCTCGTCGCTGTAGGCCTGACCCATCAATTGCAGGCCCTCCAGCGCTCGTCGCGCCTCCTCCTCGTCGATCTTGGCCATGGCAAAGCCGACATGGATGAGCACCCAGTCCCCCGGCACCACGTTCTCGTCCTCCAAGAGGTCGATGTTGATGTTGCGGCGCACACCCGCAACGTCGACTTTCGCCAGGTGCCGGTTCGAGTCGAGGAGGTCGACCACCTCACCGGGGATCCCCAGACACATGGTTGTCTCCTCCTCCAAACCCAACACTCGATGAGCCCGAGGATCAGATCGTCCCCGCCCCGTCTTGAACGAGACTACCGGCCGCAGCAATCGTGAGGGACTGCGTGACGGAGTCCACATGGCATGGGCCGGACAACTCGCAACTGCGCAGGTCATCACGCTAGGGGACCGCCCGGACGCTATCCGTCAACATTCTGGGTGCGATGCGGGTACGATCTGGGAAAGTGATCACCCGAATGACGCGTGGGGGCACCGTGAGCAGCGACCATGATGTTCGTACCGGGCGAGCCGTGGGTGCAGGACGCCGGCCGACTGGACCCGTGGTCAGCCTCGTGATCATTGCCGGCGCGGCCTTGCTCGTCACGTCCGCCGCCATTCATCTGCACCTTTGGGCCAACGGCTACAGGTACAAGACGACGATCGGCCCGCTCTTTTTCGCACAGGGCGTCCTGGGCGTCCTGCTCTCGTTGGCGATAGCGCTGGTCAGGCGTGTCTCTGTCGCGGTGATCGGAGCTCTCTTCGCGGCGGGAACTATCGCTGCGCTGCTCGTGTCGGTTCACGTCGGACTTTTCGGCTATCGGTCCTACATGAACGCCCCTTGGGCGAAGACCACGGTCATCATCGAAGCGGCGGCTGCAGTGGTGCTGCTTATCGGCGGTAGCCTCGCGGTGTGGGTCGAAAGGGCTCACATCCGACGGTGGCGATCATTCAAGACACCCCCGACCTAAGACCCCGTCAGCTGTTGCCGCTTATCCGTTCTGGGGTCACGAAGATCGCCGTGCGCCCCTCGGCCTCCATCACCCGGTCGAATTCGTCCCAATCCTGGTGAGTGCCGCCCGCAGCGACAAAGACGCGGCGGAGCAACCTCGCTAGCTGCGCGGCGCCGAAGTCCTCGAGCCGGTCTTCGGGCCCCACGAGCTTGACTGGACCTTCGACCGCGACCCAGTCCGCGCCGTGCCGGAACACGGCCGCCGCCCTGCCACTGCCGCGCAGGTGCTCGAGTTTGCGCGAAGCCCCACCCGCGACAAAGCCGATGCAAGCCTCCCCGGTGATCGGAGAGTCGACGACGCCCGCCCTGACGACAGATGCGTGGATCGTCCCGTCGGACCGGGTCGTGGTGACTATGGCGAGGGAGTCCTCTTTGGCAAGGCTCCGGACGTGATCTAGATCGTTCGGCATCTCTCCTCCTGTGTCGCTCAGTGCATGATGCCGCAGCAAAGCTGCCCGTGTCGGGTCGCACACAGACCGCGGTCGGTCCCGTGTCGGTCACCGAACGACTGCGCTCGTTGCAGACCGCTAGCGTCCGACAACATGACGACCACGTGGACGGCTCCGACAGTCGAGCGGATGCCGACGCGCCAGCCGACCTCGAGACCTTTCGGCGAGAAGTCGAGGCGACGCACGGCGCAGCGCGTGACAAGGGGCTCGATGAAGTGGTGCCAAGTCACGGCTACACCCCGGAGCGAACGCGCAACCTCCGCTGGATCTACGTGCACATGATCGAGGAGTACGCGCGGCACAACGGCCACGCCAACTTGATCCGCGAGCGCATCGACGGCGCGGTCGGCGATTGATCGGTCATGCTGATGACCGGCTGTGAACCGTCAACTGAGGGTTGCTCGAGGATGTCTCGTAGAGCGCCGTGGCGACGCGCCGGTCTCCTTGTTCTCGTTGCTTCGGCTGTCTTGACATCTGTGACCGCGGCCGGAGCAGTTGTCCCGGCATCGGCGGCCCACGCGCGTGCTCAAGCCGTGCCGGGCCTCGGCGGAGTGATCGTGGAACCCTCCAAGCTCGGCTCCACCACCGGGATGACACCGGTCTACGACTTCGTGCTGTCGGCAAAGAAGTCTGTCGACATCACCATGTACGAGCTCGTCGACGCGAGAATGGTGAACGATCTCATCGCAGACCAGAAGCGCCGCGTGAAAGTACGCGTCATCCTCGACTCCAACCGCGAGGCGAGCCGCAACGGGCCCAGTTTCCAGGCTCTCAGGGCAGGAGGCGTAAAGGTCGTGTGGGCCGATGCCAGTTACGAGGCGACGCACCAAAAGACCATCACGGTCGACGGCGCCAAGTCTCTGATCTTGTCGGGCAATCTCACCGACGAGTACTACGCGACGACCCGTGATTTCGGCGTGTTCGACAGCAACCCGGAGGATGTCGCGGCTATCGAGGCCGTCTTCAGCGCGGACTTCGCGCACGAGCCCATCAGGCCTTCGAATGGCTCCGACCTCGTCTGGAGCCCAGGCTCGCAGGCCGAGATGCTCGCAGTGATCAACGGCGCGAGCCACGCCCTGTCGATCGAGAACGAAGAGATGGGCGACTGGACAGTCACGAACGCGATCGTGGCCGCTGCCAAACGCGGAGTGAAGGTCGAGGTCACAATGACCAGGGACAGCTCGTACGACAGCGACTGGACAGCCATCGTCAGTGCCGGGGGTCACGTTCATCTCTACAGCGACGCCTCGTCGGACCTGTACATCCATGCGAAGACGACGATCGCCGATGCCGGCTTCAACGATCAGAGAATCTACGTCGGCAGCGTCAACTTCTCGCGTGCCTCGATGGACGACAACCGCGAGCTCGGCATCATCACTGACGACGCGTCGATCGTCGACGATGTCAATGCGGTGGTGACGGGGGACTACTCCAAATGCACATCGGCCACGGACTGCAGCACCTACGACTGACGACCCAACGGGCTCACGATGAGTGGGCGCCGACTCGAAGCCATCGGAGCGACATGAGAACACCACCAGGGTGGCAGGGTTCCCTTCAGCGGTTGAGAAACCCGTCTCGATCGAGCTCCGATCAACAGGATCGCCGTGATGGCTGGACGCGCGTGATGCCCCCTCGGCTAGGGCACGGCCTTCCCGTGAAACCCGCGAAGCGATCGGTTGGAGTACCAGCCGAGCAGGGCGACACGATCGTTGACGCGTTGACCGCGAACGGGCGACGACTCCCGGACCGCCCGGCGATGAGGCATTGCCCGGCTGAGCGTCCTACCCAGGTGGATTGGAAAGTCCTGACCTGGGCTGAGTACCTGCTCGCTGCCCGTCAGATCGCCGGGGGGCTGGCCGACCTCGGAATCGACCCTGGTGGGCGGGTCGCGATCCTGTCGACCAACCGGGTGGAATGGCATCTCGCGGACCTTGGAACCCTCTTCAACGGCAGCGTGACGGTGCCCGTCTACCCGACGAGCGCACCGTCTCAGGTCGCCTACATCCTCGGCCACGCCGAGGTCGAGGCATGCTTCGTGGACACTCGCGCCCAGCTGGCCAAGCTCCTCGAGATTCGCGACCAGCTGCCCGCACTCAAGCGGGTCATCATCGCGGACGGCGCCCGGCGCGCCGGTGACTCGTTCGTCATCGGCCTTGACGCGCTCCGAGGTGCCGGTGCCGACCGCCTGAAGCACCATCCCGACGCCGTTGACGAGAGGTCCCATCAGGTCCGGCCCGAGGACCTCGCGACAATCGTGTACACGAGCGGCACCAGTGGCCCTCCCAAGGGGACCATGCTCAGTCACTCGAACATCATGTGGGCGCTGCGCAACGTCACGCCCGTCTACGACATCGGCGAGGGCGATCGCCTCCTGTCTTTCCTGCCTCTCAGCCACATAGCCGAGCGAATGATGAGCGACTTCCTGCCGATAGCCGTGGCCGGTGAGACCTGGTTTGCCCGCAACCTCGCCACCGTCGCCGAAGACCTCCCGGCGTGTCGGCCAACCGTGTTCTTAGCTGTGCCCCGGGTGTGGGAGAAGCTCCGCGAAGCAGTAGAAGGCCACTTGCGGGCTCAAGCGCCCCCGGTTCGCGCTGCCGTGAAGCGCTACGCCGACCTTGGCCTGCGCAATGTCGCCTTCGAGCAGGAAGGCACGCCGGTCAGCAGGTCGACGCTCGCCCTCTACCGGGCCCTGGACCGGACGCTCGGGTCAACCCTCCGACAACTGCTCGGCCTCGACCGCGCCCGCGTCCTGATCACGACTGCGGCGCCCGCCCATCCCGAGCTCATCAGCTGGTTCCACGCCATCGGGCTCCCCCTGCTCCAGTTATACGGCCAGACCGAGGGTTGCGGGCCGACCGCCGCCAATCGAGCCACCCACATCCGCATCGGCACCGTCGGGACCGTTCTGCCGGGAATGAGCGTCACGATTGCCGATGACGACGAGATCCTCCTCAAGGGCGGCAACGTATGCCTCGGCTACCTCAACGACCCTGAGGCCACGGCCGAGCTCATCGACGCCGACGGCTGGATGCACACCGGCGACACGGGAACCTTCGACGCCGACGGGTCTCTGCGCATCCTCGGCCGGAAGAAGGACATCATCATCACCGCGGCCGGCGAGAACATCGCCCCCGAGGTCATAGAGGTCGACTTGACGAACCACCCGCTCATCTCCGAGGCAGTCATCGTCGGCGAGGGCCGCAGGTACCTCACCGCCCTTCTCACGCTCGACCCGGATACGCTCACCCGCTGGGCGCGACAGCACACCAAGCTCGGCGATCTCGAAGCTCTCGCCGCCGACCCCGATCTGCTCGCCGAGATCCAGGCGGCCATCGATCAGGTCAACACCAAGCGATCACGCGCCGAGAGCATTCGCAAGTTTCGGGTGCTGGCCCACGTGCTGACAGCCGAGGACGGTGAGCTGACCCCAACGATGAAAGTCAAGCGGAACATCGTGTACGAGCACCACGCTGAGGTGATCGCCGAGCTCTACGCCAGCGGGTGAGCATCTGGTCGCTAGCTGGGGTGACTATCGTCTCGGGCGATGCAGAACCGCCAAACGCCGCGAACACGCCGCCCGCCTCGGTCCGGGCGGGTCGTTGTCCTCGGCATCGTGGTTGCTGTGCTCGTGAGCTCCGCAGCATGCACAACCGGACAGCCGACCGCCGGACAGCCGACCGCCGGACAGCCGACCGCCGGGTCCGGCGACCTCCCGATCACCAGATCCGCCTCGCTTCAGTCCGTTCGCACCCTGCGAAGCGTCCACGACGTCGCTGGTGAGCCGATCCCCTTCGGTACGGCGAGCTACTTCGGCGCGGTCGCGCATGAAGACCTCGGCTCCGGAGTGACCGGCATAGCCGCCAGCTCGAGTGGGCGTGGCTACTTGCTCGCGACCGGCAACGGCAGGGTGTTCAACTTCGGTGACGCCAGATTCCACGGCTCGATCGCGGCCGGGAACAGTGCTCAGGTTGTCGCGATCGTCGAGACCAGCAACGGCGGTGGCTACTGGCTGGCGTGCAACACAGGTCGTTTGTTCAACTTCGGTGACGCCGGGTTCTACGGTTCGGCCGGCGGCCTACCTCTCACTACTCCGATCGTTGCCATGGCGGCCACCCCGGACGGCCGGGGCTACTGGCTCGTCGCGTCGGGCGGCCGGGTCTTCCACTACGGCAACGCCCACTTCTACGGCTCGGCGATCGCTGAGCTCGGCAGTGACCACATCGTCGCCATGGCGGCCACCCCGGACGGCCGGGGCTACTGGCTCGTCGCGTCGGGCGGGCGGGTCTTCCACTACGGCAACGCCCACTTCTACGGTTCGGCGACCGGTGAGCTCGGCAGCGACCACATCGTCGCGATGGCGGCCACCCCGGACGGCCGGGGCTACTGGCTCGTGGCGTCGGGCGGGCGGGTCTTCCACTACGGCAACGCCCACTTCTACGGTTCGGCGTCATTCACGGTCCGGAGGTACCCGATCGTCGCGGCGGCGGCAACTCCTGACGGGGAGGGCTACTGGCTGCTGCCGTCGATCCCTCCGTCCCCTGTGGGGCTCCCCACTCCGGGCAACGGCTTCGTCGCCGGCCACGTCACGGCGATTGGCGACTCCGTGATGCTCGACGCGCAACCCGCCCTCGAGGCGGACATCCCCGGAATAGACGTCGAGGCTGCCGTGAGCCGCCAATGGGATGACGGCATTGCACTCGCTCAACAGCTCAGGTCCGAAGACCGCCTCGGGGCGATAGTCGTGATCGACCTCGGCACCAACGGCCCGGTGAGCCTGCAGCAATTCACCGACATGATGAACGTTCTCTCCGGCGCCTCCAGGGTGGTGTTCGTAACTGTGCATCTTCCCTCGGACTACACGTGGGCAAATTCCGTGAACGCCACCCTCGAACAAGGCGTCCCGCACTACCCGCGAGACCGGCTCGCCGACTTCAACAAACTGGCGGACGAGAACCCGCAGTGGTTCTACTCGGACGGCGTTCACATGCCGATCGGCGGAGCCGGGGCTCAAGCGATGGCGGGCCTTGTCAAGTCCGAGATCTGAGCAACTGGGCCGGATCCAGCACGGCGCAAGTCGGGACTTGCCGAGGCACCAGGTCAGCCGGCCTTGGCGGGCGCCCTCCCCAGGTCCCACAATTCGGCGACGAGCTCGAGCGACCGGGCCCTCGCCTCGTAGGAGTGGGTACGGGTCGAGAGCATGATCTCGTCTGCGCCGGTGCGCCGTTGCAGTTCGACCAGACCCTCTTTGAGCACCTCAGGACCTCCGATCACGTGAGTCGCCACGGCCTCTTCCATGAGCGACCGGTCACCGGCGGAGAACGTGTATGAAGCAGCCTCTTCCGGCGAGGGAAACAGGCCAAGGCGCCTCGTGCGCAACTGAAGTATCGACAAGGCTGATGACTGCGCCAGCCACCTGGCCTCTTCCTCGCTGGGCGCGCAGAGCACGGAGACCGCGACCATGGTGCGGGGCTCACCGAGGAACGCCGAAGGCTGGAAGGACGAGCGGTAACGCTCTAGTGCCTCGTCGAGAAGACGGGGGCTGAAGTGGTACGCGAACGAGTAGGGCAAACCGAGGATGCCGGCCAGCTCTGCGCTGAACAGCGACGAGCCGAGAAGCCAGACCTCGGGAAGGTATCCGCGACCAGGCACTGACTCGGGATGGCTCTGGGGATCGTCGCTCTTCGCCAGATAACCGATCAACTCGACGACATCGTCCGGGAAGTGCTCGGCTCCGAGGTCCGCGCGGCGCCGTAGCGCCCGGGCCGTTCTCGGGTCAGTGCCGGGAGCACGTCCGAGACCAAGATCGATGCGTCCCGGGTGAAGCGCCTCGAGAGTGCCGAACTGTTCGGCGACCACGAGGGGCGAGTGATTGGGAAGCATGACTCCGCCGGAGCCGATCCGGATCACAGACGTAACAGAGGCGAGGTGGGCGATAAGCACGGGAGGAGCAGAGCTGGCGACTGCTGGCATCCCGTGGTGCTCGGCCACCCAGAGGCGCTTGTAACCGAGTCCCTCGGCCACAACTGCAAGCCGGGTGGTCTCCTCGAGAGCGCGCGCCGGCGTCGATCCGGTCGCCACCGTAGCCAGGTCGAGAACGGAAAGGGGCACCATGACCGGCTCAACCACCAAGGCTGACGCCGGATTCCCGTTTGGTATCGCGCTTCGCCTGCTGATCGTCACCCTTGCCGGACGCATTGTCAACAGTACCGTTCAAGGCGAGAAGCGGACTTCACGCGCGCCCCTGCGCGCCTCGGTCGACTCGTGCTCTTCCTAGCGGGCCTGCTCAAGCCATTCGTACAACAGCGCACGGCACTGAACGCAGACAAGGTCACCGAGCAGCTCCCGTGCTCCCAAGACCGTCGCCGGGTGGGAAGCACCAACGCTGTGCTCCGGAATGGGCAACTCCCGAGGCAATTCTGCGACGACTCCGTAGACACGCTGACTCGACGACGAGCTGTCGACGTCCCATCCGGCACAGTTCAGCTCTTCCAGGGACGCGAACAGGTCACCGCCGTCCAGCTTGAATTCTCTCCGTACGATCCGTTGCATCCCGCAGCCGCTCGCCGAGCATCGACAACCAGGGCAAGCGAACCTCGACCATCCGTGACAGGACCTGCCAGTGCTCCTCGTCAGTCTCGGCGGTCATGACGTCTCGCCTGTGAAGAAGGACATGACAGGAGGTACCCATTGCCAGTACGAGATCGGCGAGGTACTTCGGTGAACGATTCCGTGAGCCACCAGTAGCTCACTGGGATCCGCTTGAGCGGCTCCACTTCTAAGATCGCCCAGTGGAGTGTGAAGACTATGACGTCGTGGTGGTCGGCAGCGGTTTCGGTGGCAGTACGACGGCGCTGCGTCTGACCGAGAAGGGGTATCGGGTCGCGGTCCTCGAGTCGGGCCGCCGCTTCGATGAGACGACGTTCCCGAAGACTTCGTGGCGACTGCGCTCGTTCTTCTGGGCACCCAAGCTCGGGCTCCTCGGCATTCAGCGAATGTCCCTGCTGAAGAACGTGATGGTGCTCTCAGGCGCAGGCGTGGGCGGAGGTTCCTTGGTCTACGGAAACACGCTCTACGAGCCCTTCCCGTCCTTCTTCACGGACGCTCGGTGGAGCCACATCACTGATTGGCGAGCCGAGCTGACACCGTTCTACGACCAGGCAAAGCGGATGCTCGGCGTCGTCACGAATCCGACCATGACTGTGGCCGATGACGTGATGCGGGCCGTCGCCGAAGAAATGGGGGTCGCCGAAACATTCGTGCCCACGCCAGTTGGCGTGTTCTTCGGCGAACCCGGCGTCGAAGTCAGCGACCCGTTCTTCGGTGGTGTCGGCCCAGCTCGCAAGGGCTGCACGGAGTGCGGTGAATGCATGACCGGCTGTCGCCATGGCGCCAAGAACACGCTGCTCAAGAACTACCTGTACCTCGCCGAACGCGGTGGTGTCCAGGTGCGGCCGCTCACGACCGTCACCGGTATTCGGCCACGGGCTGACGGTCGGTACGAGGTCACGGCCGAACGCGCTGGCACGTGGGTGCGCAAGCGCCGGAAGGTGTTCATCGCGTCAGAGGTCGTGTTGGCAGCGGGAACGATGGGCACCCAGAGGCTGCTGCACTCCATGCGCGACAAGGGCCACCTCCCCAACCTTTCGCCCAGGCTCGGTGAGCTCACTCGTTCAAACTCGGAGGCGATCATCGGGGCGCGCACATTCCGCCGCAATGTCGACTTCTCCCGGGGCGTCGCCATCACGTCGTCGTTCTACCCGGACGATCAGACCCACATCGAGCCGGTGCGATACGGGCGGGGTAGCAACGCCATGGGGCTCTTGACCACGGTGCTCGCGGATGGAGACGGGCGATCGCGACTGGCTACATGGGCGCTCGAAGTACTGCGTCGTCCAGTGATGCTGACGCGCAACCTGAGCATGCATCGATGGTCAGAGCAGACCATCGCAGCCCTCGTCATGCAAACACGCGAGAACTCCCTGACCTGTTACACGAAAGCAGGGCTATTCGGTCGACGGCTGACATCCAAGCAAGGCCATGGCGAGCCGAACCCGACGTGGATCCCGATCGGTCATGACGCGGTACGACGCATTGCCAAGCGCATCGGTGGCTTTCCCGCCGGCGGTTGGAACGACGTCTTCAACATCCCGATGACGGCGCATCTCCTCGGCGGTGCTGTGATCGGCGACTCCCCCGAGACCGGAGTGATCGATCCGTACCACCGGGTCTATGGCCACCCCGGTCTTCACGTCGTGGACGGTGCCTCGGTCTCTGTCAATCTCGGGGTCAACCCGGCGCTCACGATCACCGCACAAGCCGAACGGGCAATGGCGCTATGGCCAAACCAGGGCGAACACGATCAGCGAGCCCAACTGGGCGAGCCGTACCGGCGACTCGACCCGATCGCGCCTCACAATCCCATCGTCCCCGCCGGGGCTCCCGGTGCGCTACGCCTGAGAGCGGCACCGCCGAGCTCGTGAAGCTCGGCCATCCCGACGAAGTCGGGCCTCGCCCAACGCTTTGAGACCTACGCACCTGGGAAGGGGGTGACGCTCAAAGGGTGGTCCCAAACAAGGACATGGTAGCGGCCGACCTCGTAGGTGTGAGCCGGTGTTCCCCATGTTCTGGTCGCGAACATGAGGTACCGCTTGGAGGACTTCGACGTGCCGTACACGAAGAACTGGAAGCGCTGACCGGCGTACCAGCCGGCGGATGACTGAGACATCGTGCGCTGCATGCCGTGGAGACCAATCGACACGGGCCTTACCGTGACCGCGCCACCGCTCTCGACGGTCGTGATGGCGGCAGACCAGTAGCCACCGATCCCGTTTCTGAGATTGTGAGCCTGAAGCCAGGTCGCCAGGAAGCTGGCCGGCTGTGTCGGCTCAGGGTTAGACAACGCGTAGCCGAGTCCGGCCCCGAAGCTCAGCGACACGGCTATCCCTGCGATCGCGAGTGCGCGAAAGGCCCACCTTGTCGGGACCTTGGACCACGCCCGGGCGACCATGCGACCGGTCAGAACGCTGGCGAACACGATCGGTAGAACGAGGAAGTGGACCCCGTGCCCGTTGGCCCCCGCGAGGATCACGAAGGTCACCGATGAGCCGAACGTTGCGATAAGGAGCATGTCGTCGAGTCGCCAAGGCTCGGGCCCACTCGCCAGAACCTGGTTCTGCGAACGCCCGCGAACGACACCCGCGACAAGGTTGACGAGCACTGCCAACAAGCAAGCCGCCATGCAAAGCGCACCGACGGCGTGCACACCGAGCAATGCAAGCGGGACCCCGCCGGTGGCGAAGCGGCCGTTCGTCAAGCCAACGAGATCCGCCGCGTAAGTAAAGACGTGCCCCAGGTTCGTGAGCACCTGGTCCAGATTGGCGAGCCGAAGGGTCGGTCCGGGCTTGAACCTGCCGAGCGCGTTGGCGAGCCGAAGCGCGAGCTCGCCGATCCCAACACTGGCGACGGCAGCCGCGACCTGTGCGATGCCGCTTTGCCACTTTCGCTCGCGCAATATCGCCACAAGGCCGGAAACGAACAATGGTGCTGCTCCATATGCGACGATCATCAGGTCGCCGAGCATTCCGAAAGCGAGCAGGACCACCGCCAGAGCCCAGCCCCAACCAAAACGCCCCCGTCGCATCGCTCCAAATGCAACAAGCGCATACAGAGCCGTGGCGACGTGGAAACCCTTGCCAACGAACCAGAAATCCATGGCGGGTGTGGCAAAGACGAGAAGGGCGACGACGGCGACGGCCCCGGCGAAGCCTGCTGAGCCACGACGATCCTCAAGAGTCATGAAAATGCCGACCGAGATGGTCACGGCGGCCACGACAGCGGGCTCGGTGTAGAAGAGCTCCGGTCGAAGGCCAAAAAGCCGGACCGCTAGAGCGTAGAAGGCCGCGTCGCTAGTCCAGTAACTGCCAGGCGACAGGATCCAGCCGTGAAGCAAGAAGTGGCCGTCGCCGATCGCCTGACCTACGAGGATCGTGGTCGCCTTGTCCGAGTCGGCGGCACCGGTGTGGACCGCCGCAGCGTCGAGGAGCGCTACCAGGCCAGTGAAAGCAGTGACCATCGCGGCCGAGATCGCAAGAGGTCGGAGGCGTGCGCGCCGCCCTGCCCCTGCATTGCGGGGTTCGGGAGTCAGGCCACCGGCGTTGCCTTCGGTCACAGGACTAAGACCTTGACTTCATCGCAGCGTTCCGTTCCCGGCTAGCGCTCTCGGCCTTCTCGAGCACGGTGGCGAAGGACCCGCCGAAGCGCCCACACACCGACTTGGGTCGCTTTCTGCGCCGTGCAAGTGGCCAGACAGCCCACGCGAGCAATGCGGCGAGGGTGACTAGAGCAAGCCACGCCCCGATGACCAGCCGCTCTGGCAGGTACCAAAGGTGGATGACATGACGGCCGACAGGGACCGCCGCCTCCAACATGAGGCCCTCGTAGGCCGACAGTGGTAATGCGCGCCCGTCGATCGAGGCGTGCCAGCCTGTGTAGTCGGTCACACGCATGACGAGCTGGCTTGGCGTCGAGGCGTCGATCGCGAAAGTCCAGCTGCTCGTCACGGGATGCTTCACGGAAGACACCGGTTCTGAGGCACCCGAGCCGCCGTCGGCGACCAAAGAAAACCGTGCCGCGACGGGAACCGCGTAAAGGCGCTCACCCTCGAACGACCCGACATAGCGGGTGCCGGGCGGTGGTCCCAGGTGAGGCCGGGGTGGCAGCACGATCCACGCGATCCCGTACCTACGGGCGACCGCGGCGGAGCCGATGTCGGGCTCGACAGTGGGCGGTCCGTTCTGGATCATGAAGTATGCCTGGGGAATCACTGGGTCGTAGCCTGCGAACTCGGCAAGCCCGTAGCCGAGGTTGGCTTCCGGGTAGAGGCCGGCATGCGCGATCCTTCGCGACTGCAACGGCTTTCCGGTGTCTATCCCGATGAGACCTGAGCCCACGACCGCCTTCAGCCGTGCAATCGCCGGCGTGACCGGGAAGAAGCTCTGGCTGTAGGAGTTGACGCCAACCCCGGAGAACACGAGGAAAGCGGTCTCTGCGCCGAAGAGCACCGCTACCGCCGCGACAACCGCCGCTCGAGCGGACGGGCGATGCCCGAGCTTGCGTACGACGAAGAACAGGGCACCGGCCAGAACGCATGCCGCGACGAGCCCGACTGGCCACCACAGGCTGTCGAGTCTTAGTTGGTGCTGCACCGTCGGGAGCTTGTTGGTAAGTGCCCCGTACCACAGAAAGCCCACGAACGCGGCAACAATCGCGCTCGGGCCCCAGTACTCGATCAGCATGCGACGCTCGCCCCGCGCGCGAATCAAAGTCTCGAGCCCCAATGCGGACAGCACGCCGACGGGCAGGCCAATGACCGTGCGCATCCGCTTGATCGTCACGCCGTGGAGGCCCGAATGCCTCAAGAGGTCGGATACGGGATGGAACGACTTCGTCTGGTAGGAGATCACCATGGTGACTACGACCGTGGCGGCCAGAGCGATGACCGTCGGGTGCCTCCACCAGCGCAGCACCGCTGCCAAGGCCAGGACGAGCGCGACGACCCCGACGTAGACGACCGTTTCGTAGTAGTCGCCGTGCGAGTAGAACCAGGTACTTCCCCTGATGGGCAGCCCGTAGTACCCCGGCGCGACGAGCAGGCCGAGGGAGCCCACGTTTACGCCCGCCACGCCCCCCGCGCCCGCGGCGCGATGGCTGCCCTTCACGATTTGCAGTCCCGGAAGCCACAACGGTGCCGAGAGCGCGCCTCCCGCGACGATCCCGATGGCAACTCGCACGACTCCGAAAAGCGAGAGTCGACGCCTCCCGAGAAGTGCCAGGGCTCCCGTCACTGCGAAGAAAGTCGCTAGCGCCGCCGCTACGAAGAAGTACGCCTCTGGAAAGCCCCCGTACACACAGAATGCGACCGACAGCGCCAGCAGGATCACGTAGGAGCACTTTCCCTTCCAGCGATACGCCAGGATTGCGAGCGCCGCGATCCAACCGAGCCAGGCCACCACGCCCGACAACGGCCAGGCAAGCCAAGAGGAGAACGCGCCCGAGAGCATGAAGGTGACCCCGCCCAGCACCGAGGACAGCGGGCGTAGGCCGAGCACGCGGCAAAGGACGTAGGCGCCGGTGCCGGCGATAAGGAGCTTCATCGCCACGACAACGAGAAACGCGAACCGGAGCGGCACGAGATAGCTCGTGAGATCGGGCAGGCTCAAGACGGCGGACTGGAAGTTGAGGAACTGGTTGAGCCCGAGCAGGCTCAGGTCGTTCCAGAGCGGGAACTGGAGATGGTGGATTGCCGTCCAGTCGAAGGTGTTGAAGGGCACCATCTCGGTGACCGAATCACCGCTCAGCACGTTGTAAGGGACACCAGGGTAAGCGCCCTTGCCGAGTGAGGTAAAGGAGATGACCGCGTCGAAGCTGCCGAAGCTCCAGCCGTCTTTGACTGCTGGCGACAGGTAGGCGAGGACGAAGCCGACGATGGCCGAGACGCCGAACACGTCGGCGCCGCGGCGCTTCCACCAGAGCGCGACGCGCCCACGAGATCGAGCAGGCACGTTTGTCACCGGGTCCAATCCGGTGCTCGCCTGGCTGCCACCGGTACTTGATCGGTTGCTCACCTTGTGCCCCAGCAGAGCATCAGTTCAGCGGATCTGCAAAATCGCCGTGTACATTGCACCGACGCCTCGTCCAGCGGCAATGGACTCATCCGCGAAGGGGCCGGGACAGCCTGGGCTGGCTGCCACTTCCCAGCAGTTCGAGGCACAACACGCTCTCCCGGCGGGCCTAGTACGGACTTCCGGCAGCCCCTGCCGGTCGAGGTATGCGCTTGCGCCGGCAGGTCTCCGAGTCGGGTGGCTGCCTGATCCCGCAGTACTCCCGCGGCGATGAGACCAACTGAGGAGCGCCTGTCACGTTCATCAGGTGGTCAAGTGGGGGACGCCATGATGTTCACCCGAGTCCATGAGGATCGATCCCTCGATGGTCGTGGTCATCGCGCCGCTCGGCTCATCGTGTCCACATTCGGACATGACCAAACCGACTCTTCGATCCCTTCACCCGCCCGGACCGGTCATAAATCACACCACTACGAACCCAGAGTCACCCTTCGGCACGGCGCAAGTGAACGCGCGCACAGCACGTCCTATGCTCGCGGCATGCGGCAGTCGGGCATGGTCACAGTGTTGCAGCCTCACTTAGGGCCGAACGCGCGACTCGGGTAAAGATTCCGCCAAGATTTGCTCCCGGCCTCGCTCCGGTTGTGTCGCCTGAGGTGACTTCGCCGTGACTCAGGCTGCCAACGCCGTGGCAAAGGCTCAACAACGGTTGTCTCAGCACCGACCGAGGAAGGACAAGTTTGAACGTGCGGCTTCTCCTGGTCGAAGACGATGACGCGATCGCGATACCGCTCGTCCAAGGCCTCGAGCGCGAGGGCTACGAAGTCGAAAGGGTCGCCACGGCCGCCGGGGCGCTGTGCGCCGAGCCGGCTGATCTCGTCCTTCTCGACCTCGGTCTGCCCGACCGCGACGGCCGGTCGTTGTTCGGCGAGCTGCGGGTCGCCTCCACGGTACCGATCATTGTGGTCACCGCCCGAGGGGACGAGCCAGACCGGGTCACGGGGCTGAACCTCGGCGCAGACGACTACGTCGTGAAGCCGTTCGGCTTTCAGGAGCTCGTCGCAAGGATCAACGCGGTCATGCGCCGTGCCGGGCTACGAACGCCTGAGGTTGCGGCTGTGCAACACATCAAGTCGCTCGAGATCGATCGCAGAGCGCGGGTCGTGCGATCTTGCGGGGTCGCGTTGGCCTGCACGCCAAAGGAGTACGCGATCCTTGACCTCCTCGCCCGTGACCCGGGAGCGCTCGTCACGCGTCATCAGCTCCTCGAAGAGGTTTGGGGACCACATTGGTACGGGACGACCAAGATGATCGACGTGCACATCGCCTCGCTCCGCAGGAAAGTGGGTGATCGCACTCTCATCGAGACACTGAGAGGTGTCGGCTTCAGACTGGTGGTGGACGAGTGAGGGCGCGCCTGCTCGCAGGCTTCCTCGTGTTCGCGGTCGTGGTCACCGTCTCGTTGGAGATACCCCTCGGCCTGAACATGCAGTCGCAAAGACGGTCTGCCGCGATGTCGGCGCTCCGTCGAGATGGGGTTTCGCTCTCCGTCCTTCTATCAGACGCCCTTGACCACGACGAACGTGGCCGCGCAGCCGAGATCGCCTCCCGCTATTCGCGCGCCACTCGGCGACAGGTCGTGGTCATCGAAGACGGCAAGGTGTTCGCAGCAAGCGGTGAGGCCGCATCCCGGAACGCGGCCGACCCTGCGTTCGCGACGGTTCTCAAGACTGCGCTGTCGCGCACGGCCCTCGGCGAGACCTCCGACCGGGACTCGGCCGGTGCGCAGTTCTACGTCGCGCTGCCGCTCAAAGGTGAAGACCACACGTCAGGTCCGCCGGTCGAGACTCCGGTGCTCCTCGTGACCCTCCCTGCAACCATTGTGAACGGTGCCGTGCGCGACGGATGGCTCAAACTCGGAGCCTTCGGTCTCGGCGTGCTTGCCGTGGCGACCGCGCTCGGCTTGGTCATCTCGGGTTCAGTCACCAGAACACTCCGCCGTATCGAGTCGGCAGTGACGGCGATCGGCGGCGGTTCTCTTGACGCACGCGCCCCAACTAACAGCGGCCCAGCGGAACTTCGAAGGCTCGCGAGCGCAATCAACTCAACCGCGGCACGACTGATCCGGGTGCTCGAGGCTCAGCGAACCTTCGTCGCCGATGCATCGCACCAACTCCGCACGCCTCTCACTGCCTTGAGGCTGCGGCTCGAGAACATCCGGGGGGCCGACGCACCGCTCGACACCCATGATCTCGACGCGGCACTCACCGAGGTATCGCGGCTTTCCCGCCTTGTCGAAGCGCTGCTTGCTCTTACCCGAAGCGAGGCTGAACAACCCATGCTCGTCCGCGTCGACGTTGGAGGCGTGGTGGACGAACGCCTGGAAGCCTGGAAGCCGCTCGCTGACGAGCAGCACCTCTCATTGGATGCCTCGCTGAAGTCCGGCGCGAGCCCGTTGGCGGCTCTTGCTTGTCCCGAAGCCCTAGAGCAGGTCCTTGACAACCTCCTCGCCAATGCCTTCGAGGCGACTCCCCAAGGCGGACTGGTCCGGATTGAGGCGTTCCAGTCCGATCAGTTCGTCGAGATCCATGTAATCGACAATGGACCGGGGCTTGATCCTGTCGAACGCGAGCGTGCATTCGACCGGTTCTGGCGGGGACGTGCGTCCGGGCACGAAGGCGCAGGCCTCGGCCTTGCGATCGTGGACCAACTCGTGCGGCTTTCCGGAGGCTCATCTGAGCTACGTGAGGCGCGCGACGGAGGCACCGACGCAACTGTCCGCCTGCAAGCAGTCTCAAGGACGTAGCGACTGCCATCGACGCCACGGAGGGCCAGGGCACTTTGCGCGTGTCCACGCGTGCGGACGGCGAGGCCCCGGGAGACGTGCTCTATCGGAAACTGGCGCCCGCGTGGTACAACACAGCAGAAATTGTCACTTTCAAGCGCGCGGGTCTCAACGGTCCCAGCGGGCGTCCGCGCGAACAAAGAGGGGGGAATGATCATGAGATCGCTGCGTCTCGGGCTTCTGATCGCAGTCGTTGCGACTTTGCTGATAGCGGTGCCAGGCGCCGCGTCGGAGGCGTCGCCACAGACCTCGCACTCCGCGGGAAGCTCGCTCACGCTCAGTGGACCCAAGTCGAACACGACGGGCGCTGACTTCGACTACACCATCTCGGGCACTGCGATCAGACCCGCTGACTATGTGGTCGCGTGAGAACAGTTCTATCCGCAAGCAGGCTGCGCGAGTACCTACGCAGCGGAAAGCACGCGGGTCTTCCTCCCGAACACCTACGGACTGACGCTATTTGAGAACCGAAACGTCTCTCACCACTACTCGGTCGTCGAACAGTTCGGCGCGGTGCACCTCGGCAAGCACGGTATCTGCGCCTACCTGATCAATCTGTCGACCGGTGACACGTACGCGTATGCCGGTGCCTTCTGGACGAACCACAGCTAGATGACAAGATCGCCTTGAGGACGGGGGCGCCTGACCGGACGTTACGGAGGAGGAAACGGGAACCAAGAGCCCACGTCAGCTTGCCGCATACCGGCGGCTGACGCGGACGACCTCTCTGGCAGACTCAACTAGATTCGAACCTGTTCTCTCCCGCTTGAGAGAGTGGCCGGATCACCGCTGCAGAGTGACGAGCTCTTCTCTCGCCGCACGAACTGACCGATGCCACTCCAACGGGTACTTGCGGACCCACCGCCGGCGAAGGGACGCGAATGGCTCAGGGAGTCGAAGACGAGAAGAGGCTTGCTGGCGAGACGGCGGCCGAACTCGTTGAAGACGGCATGACAGTCGGGCTCGGCACCGGTTCGACCGTCGCCTACCTCCTACCGGTGCTAGCCCGCCGCAATCTGTCGCTTCGGTGTGTGGCCACTTCGCAGCGCACAGCGGACGCGGCCCGCTCGCTCGGGATCCTTGTCGAGGCGTTCGTCGGAATCGACCGCCTGGACATCGCCATCGACGGTGCCGACCAGATCGCTCCTGACGGATGGCTGGTTAAGGGCGGAGGGGGAGCCCACACCCGCGAAAAGCTGGTGGCGGTGACTTCTGAACGGTTCGTGGTCATCGCCGACTCGACCAAACTCGTCGAGCGCATTCACCAGCCGATCCCCCTGGAGTTGTTCTCCTTCGGGCTGGCATCGACCTTGCGACGGTTGACGCCCACCACACTGCGTGGCCTCCCTCCCAGCCCCGACGGCGGGGTCATCGCAGACTTCACCGGCGAGGTCGACGACCCTGCCGCGCTGGCCAATCGGTTCGAGGCCACTCCCGGGTTGGTCGAACACGGGCTCTTCCCTTGCGAGTTCGTCGACACCATCCTGGTCGCGCGGGGATCCGACGTGGCGGTGAGAGTGATCCGCCACGTCGCACGAGGATCGGGCTCTTCTGCGAAGGCCTGCCGCAGAGAGTGTGACCGCGATGTCTGACTGTCTCAGACGATGACCGATGCCCGGGCTGCGCGGCTCGCTCGGAGTGTCGCGAGACCAATCCAGCCAAGGAGCCATCCGGTGGCGATACGGGACAGAACAGTCTGCGCCTTGCTACCCGGACTCTTCGCCGCAACGATGACCGCTACCACGACCGGGCCGAAGCCTGCAGTCGTCAGCGCCGAAGCGGCGGCCCGATGCCCGGCGCGCCACGCCTCGTCGCTGCGCATCGTCGACGGGATGCGGATACCGGCAAAGATGTTTCTTGGCAACCGCCCCGTCGCCGCCATATGTCCCAGCGCGACCACCATTACGCCGCCGAATCCGAGCCGGATCGCCTTCAACACGCAGCCAGCCTACAACGACTCGCGGACCGTCTCCGAGGCGATGCGGAACTTGCGGACGATGGTCCTAGAGCATGCCCAATGACGGACACTGGCGCTTCCCGCACAGGTTCGGAAGAACTCCCTGGCCCCATGGCGTTGGTCTCGCTGGCAGAAGGAAGGCCGACTTGGATTCAGTCAGCGCCAACGAGACCAACTCGAGCTGGCTGGAACCGACGAACCACTTGGCGTCGAGGGCCAGCTGGCCTGTTTTCGTGCACAGAGAGAGCTTTCGGCCTGGATGTTCAGACACCACAGGCGTCGCCCGAGCGCGGTTCGTTGGAACAAGACCAGCGGGCCAGGGAGGCCGGTAGTGAGGTTCTCCGCGACCCACATGGGCAACCGGTATCCCTCGACCTGCATGCCTTGCCCGATGCTCTGCGGACCGAACGGCCCCACGCATCTCCACGGTCTCCGAGGGGCCGCGCGCAGGCACTCGTAGTACTTGCCGCGTCCGTTCTTGATGAAACGGAACGTCCCCTGACCAAACGGGGTCTCGTGGACGAAGTTCCCCTCGGGGCCCGAACCCACTACTGGCTCATACCAGACCCGAAAACTGCGAAGCTGACCTGTCGGGCTGTCCAGCGGAGGGTCAAATCGGTAGGCGGCCTCTAACGGCTCACGCAGCCCTTTGTGGGCCGGGGCCACGAATCGGGACAGGTCTGCACGACTAACGGTCTTCGTGCTCGTGACAAGCGCTGCGACAAAACTGCCCGTCCACGAGGCAGACGACTTGGGCGAAGGTGCGGTCGAACTCGTACGGGCAACCAGCGTCAGCGTCATGACCACTGTCGCTACAGCGCCGAGCTTGCGCACCACGATCATCGTCTCATGAGGCGTCCCCGCCTGGGGTTCGCGTACGACTCCGGAGGGGGTTACAGACCTCCCGACAACACACACGGCGCGTCGCGATGCCGGATGGCAGAACGTGGAAGCGCACACGCCACTCCACAATCGTCACCAGCCCGTCATGCATACTGTGAAAATGGGATCGAAAGGAGCTCGTCGCCGGAAGCCTCGCCACCCCCTGAGCGTTTCTTCCAATGATGGAGTGCCGCTGCGTGTGGCTGACATGCCGGGCGAGTACTCGACTCTCACGCCGTACGGCGCGGCCATGGGCATGGCTGCCTTCGCCGTGAAACTGATACGACGCGTGACTGGAGCGGATCGACGCGGCTAGCGCGTCTGCTTGGTTCCTCGGGCTTCCCAGCTGCCGTTGTCCTGAATCGCCTCGGAGTACGCACTAAGCCCGCCTAGCGTCGAAGCGTCGGACAGGTGGCTCCATCAAGACTCGTCTGCCCGGGGCTCTTACACAGCACGACCTGTTGATCCGTTGAACGTCGCTGACGGTGAGATGAGCAGATGAGGAAAGCGCTGGCGGTCGAGGACATCGGACTCCACGCACAGTCCGTGTATCGCCAGTCCATTGCGACGGAACGCTTCTCTGCTCATCCGAGCCTGGTGGGCTGCGGAGTTTCTCCCATCGACAGCCATGCCAGAATCGGTCGCCATGAGCGATGGGGAGCGGAGCGCCCGCCAGTACGACGCGATGGCTGTCGCATACGCGGTGGACAACGCCGAGGGCTCCTATAACGCTTGCTACGAACGACCAGCCACTGTCTCGTTGCTCGGCGATGTCAGAGGACGGCGCGTGTTGGACGTCGGGTGCGGTGCCGGACCGCTCACGGCGTGGCTGGTGGATCACGGCGCAGTTGTGACTGCGTTCGATGTGAGTCCCGAGATGGTAAGCCTTGCAAGGAAATTGGTGGGTGACCGCGCCGGCTTCCTCGTAGCCGACTTGGGCCGACCACTGTCCTTTGCTGAGGACGGGAGCTTCGATCTGGTCGTCGCTTCCCTCGTCCTGCACTACGTGAGGGACTGGGATGCTGTCCTGCTGGAATTCCGTAGGGTTCTGGCTCCGGGCGGCTCGGTCGTCTTCTCGACGCACCACCCGACCATGGACTGGAAACTCCACTGCCCCGACGACTACTTCGTGGTCAAACAGGTGACCGAGACTTGGGCCAAGGGATCGGGCGAGTTCGAAGTGACATTCTGGCGGCGTCCACTCACCGTGATGGCCGAGTCCATTGCCTCGGCTGGATTTGTGATCGAACGACTCGTCGAACCCGAACCGCTGTCCGAGCTTGAAGAGTGGGACCCCATCTCTTACGAGAAGCTGAGGACTACACCGTCGTTTCTGTTCTTCCGTCTTCGAGTCGATGACTAGTTGACGGAGTCGAACGCCACGACCGCCCCTTGATGCCGGTACCTCATCGCTACGGTTGTCACCAGTCAGCTGCCCTACAGGTTGCTGTGCCAGGTCTGGTGACGTCGTGCCGTCACAATCGGTCGGTGAACCGGGTCGTGATCCTCGGTCCTGGTAGTTCAAGGAGAATGAACCGTTTCGACTCGGGGGGCGCTATTGACGACGAGCTGGCCAGTCGTACTCTGGAGAAGTGGGAGAGCCTACGAAGACGTGTCCTTACTGCGGTAGCGCCTACGAGCTTCCGCCGGCGTACGTCTCGGGTGAGAATCTGAGTTTTCAGACGGTGCACCCCGCGGATCGAAAGACCCGGCTTCCAACGGGACAAGTCATCATAATCGTGGCAAATGTCCGAGTGCATGAATGCTGGCTCGCAGTGCCGACGGAGCCGTAAGGATAACGAGCGCGGGCGAACCAGTGGCGCTCAGGCCGCACCTTCCGAGCCATGCTCGCACACGCCAAGAAATCAGCCTCTGACTCACAACCTTCTGAGCAGCGTCGCTGACCTGCCATAACTACCAAAGCTGCTGAGCAGCCCCAATGGGATGAGAACCCGCGTCTCCACTTTGAGAGGGCGGATCGTTTGTCTGCTGAGGAGCGCTCAGCTGAGCCTGCTGTGCGCTTGGACGTACGTCTGCGATCCCTGCGAGTCCCTGCAGCTGAAACTCGGTTGGCCGAATGTTGGCGGGACCGGCCTCCAATGGCACCGGCAGAGGCCATTCCCGAGCTGAGCTCCTTCGTAGCACGCCGTGCTACACTCGCAGTATGGCGAGACAAATCACCCAGAGAGAACTTCGCAACGAGAGCGGTGAGATCATGCGTCGTCTAGACCAGGGTGAGACGTTTGTCGTAACTCGAAACGGAACCCCAGTCGGAGAGCTCGCGCCCTTGAGGAGACATCGATTTGTGACTGCGGACGCGGCGCGTGCCCAGTTCCAGGGCGCACCCGCGGTCGACCTCGCCAAGCTGCGTGCCGATCTTGATGAAGTCGCTTCGCAAAGCGCTAGGCCGCGTGCCTGACGAGCGTCCGCCCCGCGGTCTCCTCGACACCTCGGTCGTCCTGGAACTGGAGCAGACTGAAGTGGCGTCGCTCCCGATCGAGGTGGCCATCAGCGCCATCACGATGGCCGAACTGGCCGCCGGAACCCACGCCACCTCCGACGCCGAGGAGCGAGCGCGGCGACAAGATCGACTTCAGCGTGCCGAAGCGGCATTCCACCCCCTCCCTTTCGATGGTGAGGCGGCCCGTGCGTACGGTCGGATCTACGCGGCTGTCGTCGCCAAAGGGCGCAAGGCCCGCGGTGCTCGCGCCGTGGACCTACTGATCGCGGCGACGGCGTGCGCCGCCGAGTTGCCTCTCTACACACGGAACCCCGATGACTTTCGGGGTCTCGAGAAACTCGTCGCCGTCGTCGCGGTGTAGATCTCGCGAGCACCGCTCCGGCCGAATTGGCGATCCGGGCGCGCTGGCTCGTTGGGAAGCAGGAGAGCCGACGCTGACTCACTTCCGCTAGCAACCATGTCCGTTCCGGGCAATGTGAGCAGCCCGACATGAGCGACGGCGCCCTTCCCGCCGGCTTCCACCTTTGCGCGACGGGTACCGGGAGCGTTCATATCAAAAGTGGCCACTCAGTGCGGGACTGTGGCTTTGAACACCGTCAGTGTCCCTTACCGGGAGGGCGTCTTTCGCGGCTTTCCGACGCTCAGTCATGAGGTCGGACAGGGCTAGCGCACAGGGCGCACCTCTGCAATAATGCGTCCTCGGAGCTCTTCTTCACTCAGGCACCTGAAGCCCAAGGAGGTACCGATGGCTGCTACCGCCGCCAAGGACCCGGCCCTCGCGAAGAACGCGATCGGGCTTCGCGAGGTTCTCTTCCAGTCGGTCACCCACATGGCGCCGGCGGCGGCCGTCGCCTTCTCCATACCGGCTGGAGCGGCTTACGTGGCGCGCGCTCTGCCGCTTGCGGTGGTGCTGGCGCTGATCGCATGCTTGTTCGTGGCGGTGTCCATCGGCGAGCTAGCCAAGCACCTACCGTCGGCGGGCGGCTTCTACACATATACCTCCAAGGCCCTCCATCCCTGGGTCGGCTTCCTCGTGGCGTGGGCATATGCCGGCGCCGAGGCTCTCATCGCGTCCTTCTTGTTCCTGAACTTCTCCTTCGTTCTCGCGGACGCTCTGAACTCGGAGTTCGGCTGGACCAAGGACACCTGGTGGATCTGGGTCCTGGCCACCGCGTTGATCGTCTTGGCGCTTGGCTACTTCGGGGTTCGCGTCTCGACCAGGGCGGGCACCATCATGGGGGCTTTCGAGATCGTCGTTTTCGGGCTGATCGCCCTCTGGCTCATCGTAAAGGCGGGCAACGCCAACACCTTCTCCGTCTTCACCACCAAATCTGCCAACGTCAAGGGCTATGCCGGAATGTCGGGGATAATCGCAGCATGCGTCTATTCGGTGCTGGCGTTCACGGGCTTCGAGTCAGCGGCGCCGCTCGCTGAGGAGGCCCGCGACCCCAAGCGCACGATCCGCCAGGCAGTCATCCTCTCGTGCCTATTCATCGGGATCTTCTACGTTTTCACGACATACGCCGCCAGCGTCTCGCCCTTCTCGGGCAACATGGCCACTTTTTCCTCTCTAGGCAACGGTGACCCCTGGACTTTCCTTGCCAGGGCGGTGTGGGGAGTGGGGTGGGTGGTCGCCCTCATTGCCATTTGCAACTCCTGCCTGGCCAACGCGAATGCCGGGAGCAACGCCACGACGCGTACCTGGTTTGCCATGGGCCGCATCCGCTTGCTGCCGGAGATCATGTCCAGCGTCCACCCACGCTGGAAGTCGCCACACTTTGCTGTGGTGACGCAGTTCGTAGTGGCCGTGGGCCTCGCCCTGTGGCTCGGCTTTCAGTACGGCGCGTACACCGCGTGGCTGTTCATGGCCACTTTGTTCACGCTCATTCTGATTGTCATATACATCCTCGTCTTGCTCAGCTGCATCACCTACTACTGGCGGTTCCAGCGGCAGGACGCCAACATATTGCTGCATGGGGTCGTCCCAGTGCTCGGGATCGTAGCCTTCGTGCCCGCGTTCCTCGCCGCTGGCGGTCTGCGCGTTTTCAGCTTCATCTCCAAGCTCACTTACCCGTCGTCCCTGGCAGGGCTGGTGGATGGTATCTGGGTACTGATCGGTGTCGCTTATCTCGTGTACCTGCAGTTGAAACATCCTGAGCGCCTGGCCCAAACGGGGCGGATATTCGTCGACGAGGTCCCGTCGGAGCCGGACGGGAAGATCTCGACCTAACAAGAGGTGCCGGCCTCGCGTTCGGTCCAAGAGCTGAAGAGGTGAAAGTCATGAGAATCCGTGAGGGAATGATCGACGTCCCGGGTGGCCGCGTCTGGTACCGCAGCGTGGGTCAGGGAGGCATCCCGCTGCTCTGCCTTCACGGTGGACCAGGCATGACGCACAACTACATCGACCCCCTGGAGGACTTGGGCGACAGCCGCAGGGTCATCTTCTACGACCAGCTCGGCTGCGGACGTTCAGACAAGCCGGACGACACCTCGCTGTGGACTGTCCCGCACTTCGTCCGTGAAGTCGAGGCCGTCCGTAGTGCTCTAGAGCTCGATCGGTTCCACCTCTTCGGCAGCTCGTGGGGTGGGCAGCTGTCCATGCAATACGTCCTCGACTACCAACCGGCCTCGTTGGTCAGCCTGTTGATGTCCGGGAGCCCGGCGAGTATGCCGCGTTGGGTACAGGGCTGCGCGGAGCTGTTCGCAGAACTGCCTGTTGATGTCCAAGACGTGATAACCCGGCACGAGCAGACCGGCTTCACATCCTGCCCCGAGTACACAGGCGCGGTCAGCGTGTTCTACAAGCGTCACCTCTGCCGTCTCGACCCCTGGCCGGCCAGCCTCGAGCGCACCTTTGCAGAAATGAGCCCGGTTGTTTACGAGACGATGAACGGGCCCAGCGAGTTCACGGTCACGGGACGGTTCCGCGATTGGGACATCTTCGACCGCCTGGGCGAGATCGGCGTCCCCACATTGGTGATGAGCGGTCGCTACGACGAGCTGCGGCCGGACCAGGCCGAAGACATACACAAGGGCATCGCCGGCTCAGAGCTGGTGATTTTCGAGAACAGCTCCCATACCCCATTCCACGAAGAGCGGGAGTTGTTCATGCGCGCGGTGAACGGCTTCCTCGACCGCGTGGAGGCAAGAACCTCTTAGGAGAAATCTTTCGACCCGTAGTCTCCCAGCGCAACCGGAGGAACCCTGGTTGTATAGATGTACCACTCCGAGCAGTCCCACGAGCTCCAGGCACTCCTCGTCGACGCTTATCAGCGTGCTGGACAGGTGCACCCGGATTGCCTCGGTGTTTATTGGCGCACCCTTGTCGCCGGTACGCGGATAGGTCACGCATAACGCCGAATCGGCGCTCGTCAAGTCAAGGCCGCGGCGGGAGATCCGGCCGCCGTTCTGTGCTGCTCTCGGGCGCAGTGGGATCGGTGCTTGAGCGATACCGATCGGGGCGTCGCCGTCCCCAAGGTTCCGACCCTGCAGCGGCACTTTGCGCGTGGCCTCGGAATC
>Ga0224558_1001156_pt1 | contig 28547 bp, 25 predicted proteins | sample 714S32024metaG_FD_180682 | JGI IMG/M metagenome (GOLD analysis project Ga0224558, IMG submission 180682) | Peat soil microbial communities from Stordalen Mire, Sweden - 717 S3 20-24 | ecosystem: Environmental > Terrestrial > Soil > Wetlands > Peat | place: Sweden: Norrbotten County, Stordalen... | reverse complement strand
TTGCCTTCAGCTTCCTCCAGATTCCGCCTCGCGACGGACACCCTTGCTGTTCGGCTAACACTTCCCCTTGCCGGGTGTGTAGAGGACTTTCACCTCCAAGTGAGTGCGCCCTGCCGGGCGCACCAATCAAAAACGGCCGCTTGCGCGGCCGTTTCCTGGGCTCCTAAACTTTCCGGGCACAGCCTGGTTCAGTACAAATGGAAATTTACTTCGACGTTGATCTGCACAGCTACCGGCTTGCCATCTTTATAAGCCGGCTCGAAGATCCAGGTTTTTACAGCTTCGATGGCCTTTTCATCCAGACCCAATCCTAAGGTGCGAGCCACCCGAATATCGCGCGGCTTACCATCGGGACCGACGATCAGCCACAATACGACTGTACCCATGTGCTTAACTTTGCGGGCTTCCTCGGAATACTCCGGGTCCGGCGCATAAATCTGTTTCGGAGCGGAAACACCGCCGCCAACGTGGAACGCTCCACCACCGGTGCCGCCGCCGTGACCAGGGCCGAATCCGGGACCTTCGCCCGAACCGACGCCGCCGCCGCTACCGGAGCCAATGCCGCCGCCGGAGCCTGTTCCATTCGAAGGCACAGACGGCAGATGCGAAAGCGGATTGCCCAGGTCGGGCAGGTTCGGCTGCTGCAGGTGAATGTCGGGGGGAACCACGATCGTCGGGGCGATCGGCAGCTTCGGATCCTGGTTGCGCACCACGACCATGGGCGGAGTGAACTGCTGCATCGACTGCTTGGGCAAACGGCCTGCCGATGCCTGCAATTTGTCGCGATCGCCACCACCGCCCCCGCCGCCGCTCACGCTTTTCGAAGGCGGCAACACGGGAAGGTCATCGGGCGCGATCAAATAGACGGTTTCTTTCGGCTTGGCGACTTCGACGATCCTCCGTCCCACGTAGGTGGCGGCAATGATGAGGGCCAGTGCCAGTACGTGGATGACGGTTGAACCGAACGCTCCGCGTCCCTTGTAGTTGTAGAAGCCCCAGATGTCGCGCACCGGGACGGGCTTCGAGGTCAGGACGAGCGGAGGAAGTTTCTTGGGGAAGAAGAAATCGTCAATATTGCGGAACAGGGATTTCCACAGAGGGTCGTCCAGAGTCTGATTCTTTAGCAGAAGATGCAGTTCCGGTTCTGGACCCAGCGCTTGCGGATTCTGCGGTGTTTCGAATTCTGACATATTTTCCCGAGCAGCAGCCCCACGTTCACGATATGACGAGTCGCTGATTTAGATGCGCTAGCGCTCCTCACGGCCTGCAAAAAAGTTGGCTTGCAAAATGGGCGAACCTTGGCGCGCCGTAGTTCCCCAGTGAATTAGATGCGTCCAGGTTTCGATCTGGTGAAAATTGTACACGCTTTTCCCTTACCCGAAATAGTACTTTTTGCATTCGCGCCCAAGTGAGGCAGCCCCCAATGGACGCGTCCTTTGACGCTCCCTATATATAATTAAAAGATTCAATCAGTTGGGAGAACGTTGCCAGTGCCGATGGATTTGAAATCTACCATCAATTTGCCCAAAACCGACTTCCCCATGAAGGCGAACCTGCCTCAGAATGAGCCCAAAATGCTGGAGCGCTGGGAGCAGATGGGCCTCTATGAGCGCATTCGCCAGGCAGGTAAGAGGAAGACAAAGTACATCCTGCACGACGGGCCGCCCTACACCAGCGGACCTATCCATCTGGGCACGGCGATGAACAAGTGCCTCAAGGATTTCATCGTCAAATCCAAAACCATGGCCGGCTTCGACGCGCCCTACGTGCCCGGCTGGGACTGCCACGGCCTGCCCATCGAAATCAAGGTCGACAAAGAACTCGGCGGCAAGAAGCTCGAGATGCACCCTACCGACGTCCGCGCCGAGTGCCGTAGGTACGCGCAGAAATTCCTCGATCTGCAGCGCCAGCAGTTCAAGCGCATCGGCGTCTTTGGCCGCTTCGACAAGCCGTATGCCACGATGACGCCGCAGTATGAGTCGGTGGTGCTTCAAACCTTTTTTTCGTTTTATGAAAATGAGTTTGTCTATAAGGGCCTGCGCGCCGTCTACTGGTGCATGCACGACGAGACCGCGCTCGCCGAAGCCGAAGTTGAATACGAGAACCACACCAGTTCGACCGTTTGGGTGAGATACGCGCTGCTCGACGATCCCGCAAAACTCGACGCCGCGCTGGCCGGCAAGAGACTTTTCACCATCATCTGGACGACCACTCCCTGGACGCTGCCCGCTTCCATGGCCGTGGCTTTCCATCCCAACGAGGAATATGTAGCTCTGGAATCCGGCGGCGAGGCCTACATCGTTGCTTCCAAGCTCGCCAAAGACGCCGCCGAGAAGTGCGGCCTCGTCAACCCGCGCGAGCTCGCCCGCTTCCCCGGACGCAAACTCGAGCGCCTCAACTTCCAGCATCCTTTCCTCGACCGCAAGGTTCTCGGCGTGCTCGCCGACTATGTCACCATGGACACTGGCACCGGCGTCGTCCACACCGCGCCCTCGCACGGCGCTGAAGACTTCGCCACCGGCGTGAAGTACGGCCTCGACGCCACCAGTAACGTCGACGAAAAAGGCATACTGCGCAACGGCCTGCCCGAATACGATGGCATGCGCGTTTGGGATGCCAATCAGCCGATCATCGACCTGGTCAAAAGCCGCGGCGCTCTGCTGCACACGGAAAAAACCGAGCACTCTTATCCCCACTGCTGGCGCTGTCACAATCCCGTGATCTTCCGCGCCACCGAGCAGTGGTTCATTTCCATGGAAACGCCCATGCCCGGCGGTAAGGGAAACGAAGACACGCTGCGCACGCGTACGCTCAGCGAGATCAAGAACGTCAAATGGGATCCGGCTTGGGGCGAAGAGCGCATGTCCAACATGATTCAAACCCGCCCCGACTGGTGCATCTCGCGCCAGCGGGTGTGGGGTGTGCCGATCGCCGTCTTTCTCTGCGGAGGGTGCGGCAAGCCGCTCAACGACCACGCCATCAATCGCAAGGTCGTCGAGCTATTCGCCCGCTCCGGCGCCGATGCCTGGTTTACCTCCGAGTCCGACACCATTCTTCCCGACGGAACAAGATGCCCGAATTGCGGCGGCGCTAAGTTCGAAAAGGAAACCGATATCTTCGACGTCTGGCTGGAGTCCGGCGCCAGCTATTTGGCGCTAGTTGCGGCCGAGCCCGAGTATCCTTGGCCCTCCGATCTCTACCTCGAAGGCGGCGACCAGTACCGCGGATGGTTCCAGTCATCGCTGCTCTGCGCCATGGGCGCGCGCGGCACGCCTCCTTATCGCGGTGTCGTCACACCCGGCTGGACGCTCGACGAAAAAGGCCAGGCCATGTCAAAGTCGCGGGGCAATGATGTGGACCCGGTTGACATCGCCAACCGCCTCGGCGGGGAGATCGTGCGGCTGTGGACTGCATCTGTCGACTTCCGCGAAGACGTTGTCGGCTCGGAAGCACTGATGCAGCGCGTGGGCGAAAACTACAAGAAGATTCGCAACACGTTCCGGTTCATTCTTGGAAATCTCGATGGATTCGATCCCATAAAGGATGCGGTCGCGTTCGACGAGTTGCAGCCGCTCGATCGATACATGCTGCGGCAGGCGGTGGAAGTATCGGCGGAAGTGCAGCGCTCGTATGAAGAGTTCGCGTTCCACAAGATCTATCATCGCATCAACAATTTCTGCGGCGTGGAACTGAGCGCTTTCTATTTTGACGTATTGAAGGACCGGCTCTACACTTCGGCGTGCAAATCGGTGTCGCGCCGGGCGGCGCAAACTGCGATCTGGCGCATCGGCGAAGCACTGGTGCGGTTGCTGGCGCCGATCCTGAGCTTTACTTGCGAAGAAGTTTGGCGGTATTTGCCGCCAGTCGAGGGAAGACTGGAGAGCGTTCACCTGACGACATTCCCTGCGGCGGGTGACTTGTTGGGCGCGAACGACGTTGCGGTCGCTCCTGACCCTACGCAAGCTGACGACTGGAAGACGGTGCTGGCCGTGCGCGAAACGGTGCTGAAAGCGCTGGAAGAGGCGCGCAACCAGAAACTGATCGGAGGCAATCTGCAGGCGGAGGTCACGCTGACGGCAGTTGATCCGGCGTTCTCCGTGCTGGAGCGCTTCAAGAGCGAGTTGCGCTACTTCTTTATCGTCTCTGCCGTCGAGGTGAAAAAAGGATCGGGGAATGGAGACTCGCCGGTTGCGGTGCAGGTCGGCAAAGCTCCCGGACTGAAGTGCGAGCGCTGCTGGAATTTTTCGACACGCGTGGGCGAGGACAAAGACTATCCGACGGTGTGCGAGCGTTGCAGCGCCGTGATCAAAGAGATCGGCGGGGAAAGTGGCGGGGCGTGACCGCGGCTTCCGCAAACACGATAAGCTATAGACTCAGAAGATAAAGTGGGAAAGTTTTTGGGGACATGCGCAAATATCATTTCCTGATCGCGTTGTTCGTGGTCGCTCTCGATCGCGTCACTAAGTGGACGATCGCGCGCCGGCTTTCCTTGCATGACAGCATCCCGGTCATTCCCGGATTTTTTCGCATCATCCATGCCGAGAACCCGGGCGCTGCGTTTGGTATCTTTGCGGATTCTCCCTCGGGATGGAAAGTCGGCCTGCTGATTTTGTTTTCTGTGATTGCGCTGCTAATCGTCTCTGCGCTGCTCTGGAAGAACAGCCATAGCATGACCTCGACTGGAATCGGGCTGTCGTTGATTCTGGGCGGCGCGATCGGCAATTTATGGGACCGCCTCATCAGCCGGCACGTGGTCGATTTTCTGCTCTTCTATATAGGCCCGCACCAGTGGCCGGCCTTCAATGTGGCCGACAGCGCCATTGTGGTGGGAGCGGGGCTGCTGGTGTTTGAGATCGTGTTTACCAAGTCGCCCAGCCAACAGTCGGCGTAGATATTGGCGGAATTAATATGGCCCCGCCCATTACCAAACCATCTTCAGGCTGGCGGCACGGATGCGCCTGTCCCGGCTGATAACTGGCACATCGAAATAGACGGCAGTGCCCGCCACCATGCGGTCTGGCATGTCGGGGACTTCAGCGCGTGGCACTTGCCGCATGGCTTGCACAATAGCAGCGGTAAAAGCGGCTTCGGTAAAAACGTGTTCGGGGTCGGCGGGGGCTTGCGTCAATTCTTCATACGCCGACGGTGGCAAACGGTTTTTCTCGATCAAATAAACCACTTCCGCCAAACTTATGGATGAAATGGCGATCTTGCGTCTTGCGGTCGCCGCATCGTTGATAAAGGCTTCGGCGGCTACCGACAGTCTCTTGTCGTCGAACAAATGCCAAAGGGCCGTGTGGGTATCGGCAACGCCAGCGATCGTCAAAAATCTTCACCGAAGTTCCGGAACATATCGGCGCGGTTGGCGTCGATTTCCTCGGCAGATGGAGCCTGCCCGTATTTAGCGAACATGCCGCGCCCCGTCTTGAACGGAATCCCCGATGATTGGCCTTCGAGTGAGGACGCGAGATCACGTTCAAGAACCTCACACACATAACCGGCGGGCGAAACGCCATGGGCGTTGGCCTGAACCTTCAGGGCCGCTTCAAGCTTCTCTGGAAGTTCAATCATCATGGCTACTTTCCTTTCTCTATGACCAATTGTAGCGATTTGCTTGCCGTGGTCAAACGCGAAAAACAAGGCAAAACGCACTCGAAAAGAGCCAGTTTTACTGAAAACTGATGACTGAGAGCTGATCCGCTACGGCGTGCCGTAAAGCTGGCGGTACACATTTGCATTACGCAGGATGGCTTGCACGTATTCTCGGGTTTCGGTGAAGGGGATGGACTCGACGAACTCCTGCGGATCGCGGTAGTGGCCTTGTCCCAGCCAATCTCCTACACGGTCGCTGCCGGCGTTGTAGGCGGCTAGCGCGTACTCGAACTGTCCGTTGTACTTGTCGACCATGTCTTTGAAGTAGCGCGTGCCGAGTTCGAGATTTACGGCTGGCGTGTATAGTTGCGGGGCGCTGTATCCCTTGAGCTTGACTTGTTTGGCTACCGTCTTGCCGGTCTTCGGCAGAAGCTGCATCAGGCCCACGGCGTTGGCTCGGGAGAGAGCCAGTGCGTTGAATTCGGACTCCTGGCGGATTAGCGATGCGACCATGTAGGGATCGAGTCCGTTGAGCACGGAATATTTTCGCAGATCGGGCCAGTAGGCCTTGGGAAAAAGCGCTTCCCAGTAGGGGCGCGGCAGATCGGGAATGTCGACGGCGAAATAGTTGGGGGTCGAGCGCTTCATGATTTCGATGGCGCGATCGTAGCGGCCGCCGTCCTGATAGACGCGGGCCATTTCGGGGGGCGCCCAGCTTCCACCTTCCTGGCTGGCGGCGGCCTGCAACTCGCGCACTGCCATATCCGCGAGGCCGCCGTTTGAGAGCAGACGCGCTCTGGCGACGCGCAGGTTGTCGTCGGGAGGGTCGGTGGCGGTAATTTTCCCGGCGGTTGACAGCGAAGGAACGCGATCGAGCAGCGCGTAGTGCGGCGGAGGTTCGGTTGCGCTTCCTTGCGACACGGCGCCTCCGGCCGGCAAGCCTTTCAGTCGCTGCCGGCCGAATTCCGCGTAGTAGTAGTTGTGAAAGCGGTCGGAGAGTTTCTGATAAAACGCCCGCGCCATCGCCGGGTTGTGTTCTTCTTCGGCGAGACGCGCACGCCAGTAGAGCGCGGCGGGAATTTCCGCGGAATCGGGATAGAGCGCGACTTGATTTTCGAAACCTCGCCGCGCCTCATCGTTTCGGCTTTGCCGGAACGCCAGCCATGTAGCCTTCCAGTGCGCGTAGGATGCGCGCCCGCCATTTGGAAAGCGCTGCTGCAACTCACGGAAGTAATCGATGGCGCGATCATAGTCGCGCTTCAGCAGGTACATGTTTCCGGCGGAAAGCAGCGCTTGTTCGAGCCACGGGCTTGAGGGTCCAAATTGCCGCAGTTCGTTGAGCGTCCGTTGTACGGCCTCTTCATCGCTGGTGGAACGCTCGGTCTCACTCAGCAGGTAAAGGCGCTGGGCTTCGGCGTCGCCCGTCTGCGCTCCCATGGCCAGCAGAATCTGGCGCGCGTCGTGGCTGCGGCCGCTTTTTTCCAGCGCTCCCGCCAGTGCCAACTGCACTGGCGGACGCTCTTCCGGACTGACTTGGTCTTCATTAATAAGCTCGCGGTAATCGTGGGCCGCGTCGCTGTAATGCTTGGCTTTGAACAACAGATCGGCGCGGGTGCGGCGCTCGGCGATGGAGCCGGAGATCCCGAATCTGTGCAATTCCGCTCCCGCCACATCCGCCTCGAAACTGGTCGGAAGGTTGAAGTAGACGTTACGGAAAGCGCTCGCTGCCTTCTTAGTCTCGCCGGCTGCTTGGTAGGCGCGCCCAATCGCCAGTTCAATATCGCTGCGCACGGGAGCGCGGTCTTTTTCCAGTGCAGCCGCTGCCTCCGGCGCTCGGCCTTCCTCCAGCAACGCGGTCGCATAGACGAGGTGGGCATCGCGGATGAGGAGTGAATCGGGAAAGTTCTTGCCGAAATCCGCGAGCGCGGAGAGCGCTTCGGCATTGTGCCCGGTCTTCAGGTAGGCATCGCCAAGGTAGTAGGCTACGTAGTCTCCTAGTTCGCTGGCTCCGGCCTTGGCCCGGTTGAGCGGTTCGATGGCTTTGGCGTAGTCGTGATCGAGCGTGCGGGCGTAGCCGACAACGAGCCAGGCTAGCGCTCCGGCATCGGCATCCTCCTTGGCGTGACGGCGCGCGTAGGCTTCGACTCCGGCATAGGCGGTGGGAGTGCGATCCTGCAACAACTGCTGTGCCATGATACGAAGACTGGCGGAGGCGACAAAAGCCCGCCGCACGCGGCGCACGCGCGGAGAGATGGCTTTACGCTTTTTCCTAGTCGTGTTAGTGCGGGTGCTGGTGGAAGCGGCGGGCTTCTTTCTTGCCGGCGTGTTCTTGGCCGCCGTGTTTTTTGCCGGCGTGCGCTGAGCGGGCGCGCTCTGGGCTGGAGCGCTGTCAGTTGGAGTGGACGATTGGGACTGGGCAACTGCGGCGGGCAAAAAGCCGAGCCAGAGCAGGAAGAAAATTCCAGCAAGAACCAGGACTGCAAAACGGCGCACTCAAACCTACCTACTGCCGAAAGTTGGCACCCATGATGGACAGGTCGTCTTCTGCGAGACTTCTTATTATTTCATGTTGAAAGTAATTCCCGGAAGCGGCAACGGTGTTGCCGTAACGCTTCTGGTACGTCCCACGGCTTTTCTCGATCACTTCTTTCAGACGGTCGTAGAGATCCTTGTTCTTCCGGCCTTCGGCGACCTTGGCCTGATTATAGAGTTTGATCTCGTCGACCAGCAGGCGGGCAAAACGTTCGGCCTTGCGGTGAACACCCTGATCCTCGGGCAAGATCGAGGAGACCGGCGATGGTTCGGGAGTAGCTTTCGTCTCCACATGACCGATCGGCAGCGGCTCGGCCGGCGCAGGTTCCATTTCAGCAACGGCAAACTGGACTTCGGTCTGGACTTCGTTCTGGACTTCGGCGAGCGCGTTTTGGGCTTCGGCGGTGACGGCCTCGGCGGCCGTCGCTGAAGGAATTGGAGCGTCAACTGCGGCGGTGGCGGCTGACGCTGCTGCCGCCATGGCGTAGACGGGAGCATGCGAGGCGAAGGGGTCGTTGGACTGCGCCACAGTGTGCGCAGCCGGATATGAGGATGCCTCGGCCGCCGGGACGCCATGACTGTTCAAGTGATGACTGTCGGCGTGCGCTCCGGACGGTTCCTTCTGCGCTTGCTTGCGAAGCGAGTTGACCTCGAGCCACGCGCTGGTCGAAAGCACCAGCAGTTCGAGCGAGCCGGCATCGAGCAACCCCGCCGCGGCGGTTCCGCTGTCGGCATAGACCAACGCGGCAACTTTGTCTTTCAACATCAAGGGGAGAATCCGGCCTTCTCCGCTCGCTGGCATCCCAAATTCCTCGAGGAAACGCGCGTCCAGATCGGCAACCGGCACGCTCGCCACGGCGCGATCGCCGATCGCGCGAACGACGGCAGGAGCGTTTTCGTCGAGCGCGAAATCTTTCACCGCCTCGCTGTTGGAGAAGCCGCGTGCCTGCCATCCGGTGGCATGACTGCCCTTGACGACAAAGAGCGCGACTCGGGCCGCATAGCGGGCGCTGTTATCGAGCAACGCGCGCAGAATCTCCCGTTGTGAGGCGCCCAACTGAATTTCAGCGACGGCGCGCGCCAGGTCTGCCGCGCCGGAGGCGGGAGCAGCATTGTGGGTGCTTGGGTCGGCAACAATCTCCTCCATCACCCGGCGGACAATCTCGGTGCGTACTTGGGCCGCATTGGTGTCCAAAACCTGGCCAACCACCCGTTCCACAATTGGTTCAATCCAACCGCGCTCCTTCATGCTGGCTCCGAGGTAAACCTCTTTGGGGGGAGAAGGTGGTACCCTTCTAACCTCTGATTATAGGGCCGCTTGCGGACGTTGACGGGACACCTTGGTACTTGCCCTTCTGGGTACGTGAGAACTTCGGTCGTCCCTTCGGAACTTTTCTGGCAAGGGCGCGTGGAAACAACGCACCCAAAAAAGACGGCCAGCAAGTACAATAGCAAAGCGGATTGAGTCGCGCTGTCGGAAAAATCTGCATCAAGTTACGAATGAGTACCATCCAACCCAACATAGAGCAACCGGTCAGCGACGAAATGGCGCTGGTCCGGCGGGCCAAGCGCGGCGACGATCAAGCGTTTGAGGAATTAGTACGGCGCTATGATCGCAACGTTTTCCGCATAGCACAGCACATCACGCAGAATCGCGAGGACGCTGAAGATGTGGTTCAGGAAGCGTTTCTCAAGGCGTATGGGAACCTGGCGAAGTTCCAGGAACAGTCGAAGTTTTATACCTGGCTGGTGCGGATAGCGGTTAACGAAGCCCTGATGAAGTTGCGGCGGAGAAAGCCGGAACGCACGGTTTCTCTGGACGAAGAGGTAAAAACTGAGGATGACTCGCTTCCCCGTGAGGTTGCGGATTGGAGCCCCAATCCGGAGCAGATGTTCAACCAAGCGGAGTTGCGGGACATACTGACGCGCACCATTCAGGGGTTGCCGGCGGGGTTCCGCACGGTATTCGTGCTCCGTGACGTGGAAGGCCTGTCGACGGAAGAGACGGCCCAAGCGCTGGAACTGAGCGTTCCGGCGGTGAAGTCGCGGTTGCTGCGCGCGCGCCTGCAGTTGCGCGAACGGCTGAACCGTTTCTTTCAGAAACGGGCGAGTGGAGATGGCGACCAGTGAAGTGTTCTGAGTTTCTAAACGAGCTGACCAACTATCTCGATGGCGTGCTGGACGCGCGGACCAAGTCCGAACTCGACGATCATCTGGCGTGGTGCCACAACTGCTACGTCGTCTGCGATACCACCCGCAAAACTATTGAAATCTACCGCAACTCGGAACTCTACGAGTTGCCCGATGATTTGCGGGTGCGGCTCCGATCGGCCATCATGAGCAAGTGTTCGGGGCAGAAGAAGTGCGGCCCGGCGAGTGGCTGAGGGCCCCGTCTCGCTCCTCGTGCTTTTCTTACTCCTTCCGACGATTTACTCCTCCCGCTCTTGCTGTCGGTGCCCAAATGTTCGCAAGTGCTTGATTCCGGCGCGCCTATGGCGTGTACCCACTGTGCTATCAGTGGGCGCAAACCTTTTCCGCACTCCTCGAATCTAATTCCGCGCTCTTCGAATCTAAGTGGGTAGAGTTCATCTTTAATATTCAGGCGATGGATGAGCCAGTTTTGTCGTGTTTGCGCTGTGGAGGTCAACCGATGTTTTCAAAGCTGATGGACGCCATGTTCGGCTGCCGGCACGCTCGCTACAGTTTTCCGATTACGGTGCGCGCCGGTTCGCGTCGTACCCCAGCTCCGCGGACGGGGACCTACGTCGTGTGCCTGGATTGTGGCAGAGAATTCGGCTACGACTGGCGCGAAATGAAGATCATGGGATCGCAGCCCAGGGAAGCCGCGCATTCCTTGATTACGAAAGAAGCCGCGTAAGGACCCGCTGGTCTCTTACAGCCTGTTCTCCGGGACGTTTCGCGACTAAAAGTGAACATTCCTCGCTCCCCCCTGCCAATTCTTGCTCCGCGGTTTCCCGTTTTGGGTCAGCCCCAGCCTCTAAAATTTCACTAACTCCTTGCCCTCCGACAGGCGCATAATTGAATCGGCGCCGACCCGCGGCGCAATGCTTCGCCCTTGAGAAGCATTCCCGCTTGCGGCCGGACGGGAGGTGTCTGTGCCTCTTTCCATGCTTCGGGAGTTCTTGGATCGTAACCGCATTCAATACATGGTGATCTCGCACTCCGTGGCCTATACGGCCCAGGGGATTGCCGCCCTGACCCACACGCCGGGAAAAGAGCTGGCGAAAACCGTCATGGTTATGGTGGATGGTCGTCTCGCCATGGCGGTGGTGCCGGCTTCGTTCCGGGTGGATTTGTACCGGCTCAAAAAATATTTGGGAGCAGACTCGGTAGAACAGGCCAGCGAGCTCGAATTTCGCGGTCGTTTTGCCGACTGCGAAACCGGGTCCATGCCACCCTTTGGCAATCTCTACGGCATGGATGTTTTCGTGGACCGGGTTCTGGCTGAGGACAAGGAAATCGCCTTCAACGCGGGTTCGCACCGTGAACTGGTGCGCATGAGATTTGCCGATTTCCGCGACTTGGTGAAACCGGCAATCATCGCGCTGGCGGCGGGCAAAGCCGGTGCTCACGCGGCTTGAGTCAGTCGTTGGTCGTTGGTCGCTAGTCGTCAGGCTTTGTCGCCAGAGCCGTTGTTCGCAAACGACCAACGACCGTCGACTGACGACTGTTCTCGACGCTGCCAAGCCGGCGGTCGTTGGGCGAAGTGGGAAATTCCTGTTTTTTTCATACACTCTTCACAAATCCCTGTGTTAAATTTGCCGCTCAACCCAAAATTTCTGGAGGAAACTGAATTGGGCAAGGACATGGTCCCCAAGAAGATCTTCTTCACTAAAGGTGTGGGGAAGCACCGCGAGCGCCTCACTTCTTTCGAACTCGCTTTGCGCGACGCCGGCATCGCGGCGCAAAACCTGGTGCGTGTCTCTTCCATCTTTCCGCCCAACTGCAAGCTGGTTCCACGCTCGCAGGGGCTCACGTATCTGCACCCCGGAGAAGTCGTCTTCTCGGTAGTCGCCGAAAATTCCACTCACGAGCCACATCGCCTGCTGGCCTCTTCGATCGGCGTCGCCATCCCGGCCGATCGCAATACCTACGGATACCTCAGTGAGCACCACTCATTTGGCGAGACTGAAGACGCCGCCGGAGATTACGCGGAAGAGCTCGCCGCCGAAATGCTGGCCACCACTCTGAATGTCGAGTTCGATTCCGACCGCTCGTGGGACGAGAAAAAAGAGATCTACCGCATCTCCAACAAGATCGTCCGCACGGCCAACGTGACGCAGTCGGCAGTGGGGGACAAGCGCGGGCTTTGGACTACGGTGATCGCGTCGGCCGTGCTCATTTTTGATTGAGAGATTGAGGCTGATGAAATCCTGGCAGATCGTCAGAAACAGTCTGCCCTTGCACATGACGTGTCAAAGGTCCTCGGGTACTTTTGGGAGAGATGTCCATTCACTCTCGAAACTGTCACGCCAGTTCTGAAGAATGCCGTAGAAATCGTCGGCCGCGAGCCAAGCGTCATGCAAACTGGCCGGATCAAATAGCGAATCCGCGCCACGGCTGAAGGCGATCAGACGAACCCGGTTCTCAACGTCGAACTGTAGCACGTAGCTTCCGTCGTCGAAGGCTTCATCGCCGTCTGGCGCCCACAGAAGGTGATTCGAATAGACTGTGCCGGTAAACTGAGGCTCCGGAATCCCGAAAAACAGTTCACCCTCGTTGCAATCGGTATAAAGAGCGCGACTCACAGCAACGGCGATTTCCCCCGCATTTGCTTCCATCGCAAACGATGCATTGTAGAGGCCACGTTGAGCGATTCTCTCGCCAACCTCATCAAACGAGTTGGCTAACATCGTCGCATCTGGAGACTTCACCCCGTAGCAGCGTCCCATGACGTGAATGACGAAGAAACCCAGCGCTCGCAACCCTAATTGCTCGTAGGCACGAGTGATGTTTGATTCGATTGCGAAGATCAAGGGGTTTCCGATAATCATGGTTGTTCCGTCTCTAGTCTGCAATTTGAGCAACCGTCTTCTTCGCGGCCGGTTTCTTCTTCAGCCGCTCCAGCACGGCGGCTACGATCAGCGGTAGGCCAACGGTCGCGTCCACGAAAACTTCGCCAAACTTTCCACCTTCGGCTGGAGGCACGAACTTGCCCCACGAAACCGCCTCGCTGTAGGGACTGCCCGAAAGGCCGCCCCAGAAGACCGGTTCCGGGCAGATGCGCAGTCCGTAGTGATAGCGCTTCAGCGGCAGGTCTTCCCCGCCCCGGCGATGGCGCAGTTCGATGAAAGGCCCAAACTGCTGCGACCAGTTGCGCGGAACGCCTCCGCCGATGGTGAAGATTCCTAGCCGCTTCTGACTCAGCAGGGTCGCGGCGAAATGCTCCAGGTCTTCGAAGGGATCGAAGCGGAACCGCGGCTTCCCTTTCTTGTCGCGTTCGCGGTTGGTTAACGCGTAATCCAGGCCCAGCTCGGAATCGGAGAACGCGGGAACAAATACGGGAACATTTTTTTCGTAGGCCGACTTCAGAATGCCGCGCTGCCCTTTGGCGTGCTTCGCGAGATGCGCCCCGATCGCGCTGTTCAACTTATACGAGCACATCACTTCGTCCGCGTCCCAGCCGCCGAACACCGCCGCCATCACGCGCTCCACGTCGTCGAGGTTCTGCTCGGGTTCAAGCGTGTCATAGACGCGGTTGTATCCGGCCTCGTAGAGTTCTTCGTCGGTGAGCGCGGGATTATGCCGGAAATGCGCGCGCCCGGTCGCTTCGACCAGCCCATGCGCCATCAGCGCGCCGGTCGAAACAATCGCATTAACAATGCCGCGGTCGATTAACTCGGCGATCACCAGGCCCTGCTTGGCCACGGTCATCGCGCCCGCAAGCGTCATGACGACGAAGCATTCCTGGTCGCGCGCCATGGCCTCCAGCACGTCGGCGGCTTCGCCGAGTTGGCGGCCGGTGAACGCAGTCCTCGACATCGCGCGCACCAGGTCGTCAATGGAACGAATCTTGTCGAGATCCAGCGGCTCCAGCGGAATCAGCCGGTCGGCCACCGGATCATGCAGCTTGCGGTCGATGCCTGCGCCTTCCTGATGATGGCCGTGCTTTGTGGCAGTTTTGTGCTTCAAGGACAACCTCCGGAATGAAGACTGATTTTGGCCGAAGAAACAATTTACTAGAAGTGAGGAAAAGGCGGAGACTTGCTTATTGCCCGGCAAAATTCCTTACCGCAGGGGACACAGAGGAACGCAGGGGAAATCCAGGCTCTTCCCGGCGCTCCTCTGTGTCCTCTGTGGTAAAGACTTTGACCTACTGCAGCACCAAACCGTCCGCATCAAGCACTTTGATATCCTAGAATGTAACCGGAACATGAGTGGAGACGCCGCTTGCCGCGTCTCAGCCTGGCCCCAAGTTGGAGAAGCAAGTGCGAGACAAGTTCACCGTCGCCCTGATCCAGATGTCATGCGGCCCCGAACCCGCCGACAATCTGACCAAGGCGCTCGATCGTGTATCGGACGCAGCACGCAAGGGCGCCGACGTTGTTTGTCTGCCCGAACTCTTCAAGACGCAGTATTTCTGCCAGCGCGAAGACGCCGCCCTGTTCGATCTTGCGGAGCCGATCCCGGGCGCGGGCACGGAGAAGCTCGCCGCCGCTGCCCAGAAGAATAAAGTCGTGCTGATCGCGTCGCTCTTCGAGAAGCGCGCGCCGGGGCTCTATCACAACACGGCCGCGGTCTTTGATTCCGATGGTGTGCTGCGCGGCATCTACCGCAAGATGCACATTCCCGACGATCCTCTCTACTACGAAAAATTTTATTTCACTCCCGGCGATCTCGGCTTCAAAGCTTTCGACACTTCCGCCGGGAAACTCGGCACGCTCGTTTGCTGGGATCAGTGGTATCCCGAAGGCGCGCGGCTCACAGCATTGCAGGGAGCCAGCATTCTTTTTTACCCGACCGCTATTGGATGGCATCCGGCGGAGAAGGCCGAGGTCGGCGAAGCGCAACACGATGCCTGGCGCACCATCCAGCGGGCGCACGCGATCGCGAACGGAGTTTATGTCGGCGTGGTGAATCGCGTCGGCTTCGAGACCGGTAACGTCCGCGGTAATTCCGTGCCGGGCAAAGGCCTCGAGTTCTGGGGAGGGTCGTTCTTCTGCGACCCCTTCGGCCGCGTGCTCGCCGAGGCTTCGCACGATAAGGAAGAAATTCTGCTCGGCGAAGTGGACTTGCATCAACTGGAGGAGATTCGCCGCAACTGGCCCTTTCTGCGCGACCGCCGCATCGACAGCTACGCCCCCATCACCAGCCGCATGATTGACGAAAAGTGACCGCAGCTAAGAGGGAAAGTGACTGGACCTAAAATGACCGGACGAAAAATGGCCGGATCATCCGTTGCTCGCGCCAAGCTCCCGCCCGCCGCACAGGGCTACCGCATGCCCGCGGAGTGGGAGCCGCACGAGTCCACCTGGCTCGCCTGGCCGCATTTGCGCGGCGACTGGCCGGGCAAGTTTGAAACGATCCCATGGGTCTATGCGGAGATCGTCCGCACCCTGGCGCGGCGGGAGCGTGTGGACCTGATCGTCAACGACGCAAGTTGGGAAAAGCGTGCGCGCGCGGTGCTCGAAAAAGCGGGAGGTCTTTCTGGCGTACTCGCCGATAATATTTGCTTTCACCGCTGGCGCACCGATCGCGTATGGACGCGCGACTCGGGCTGCATCTTCCTGACGCCGCTCGCCGATCGCGAAGAATCCGGGCTGCTTGCTCTGCACTTTCAGTTCAACGCCTGGGCGAAATATCCGAATTACAAACTTGACGAAAAAGTAGGCGGGCGCATGGCGAAGGCCGCCGGTGCTCGCGTCGCGCAGCCGTTCAGCCGGCAGCACCGGGTTGTGCTCGAGGGCGGATCGATCGACGTCAATGGCTGCGGCACTCTCATCAGTACTGAGGAGTGTTTGCTGTCGACGACTCAACAGCGTAATCCGCCCATGGATCGCGCCGCTTATGAGCAGATGTTCGCCGACTATTTTGGTGCGCCGTCCGTCATCTGGCTTGATAGCGGCATCGCCGGTGACGACACTCACGGCCACGTCGATGACATCACCCGCTTTGTCGCTCCGAATACGGTGGTCACGATGATCGAGCAGAATGAGCAGAGCGAAAATTACGCGGCCCTGCATGCGAACCTGGGCCGCCTGAAAAACGCGCGCACGTCCGATGGACAGAAGCTTGAAATCGTCGAAATTCCTCTGCCCCATCCGGTCGTGTTTGAAGGCCGGCAGTTGCCCGCCAGCTACGCCAATTTTTATATCGCGAATGGCGCGGTGCTGGTGCCGGTCTTCAACGATCCGAACGATCGCATCGCGCTCAACTCGCTCGCCGAACTGTTCCCGACACGCGAGATCGTGCCGATCTATTCCGGCGATCTGATCTGGGGATTCGGCGCGCTGCACTGCATGACCCAGCAACAGCCGGCAAGATGAGGCTCGCAGTTCGAAGCTCGCAGACCGTCGGAAATTCTTAACCAAAGTGGGCACAGAGGAACGGGGAAAACCATCTTCATCATTTACACTTTTACCGGTGAACGCCGAGATCATTGCCGTTGGCTCTGAGTTGCTTACTCCCCATCGCCAGGACAGCAACTCGCTCTACCTTACCGAAAAACTGAATGAACTGGGCGTGGAGGTGCGCTTCAAGTGCATTGTGGGCGATGACCCCGAGGGGCTGACCGCAGCCGCCAAACTTGCCATGCGGCGTTCGGACATCATCGTTTTCACGGGTGGCCTCGGCCCCACTGAAGATGACTTGACGCGGGAAGCGGTGGCCGACGCGCTGGGCTTGGAACTGCAACGCGATCCCGAGATCATGGCCAAGCTCGAAGAGCGCTTTGCCAAACGCGGATACAAGATGTCTCCAAACAATGCCAAGCAGGCCGACCTCCTGTCCAGCGCCACGGCGTTGCCGAATTCGCTCGGGAGCGCGCCCGGCCAGTGGATCGGCGGGAAGTACGACGGCCAGGAGCGGATTCTGATGCTGCTCCCCGGCCCTCCGTACGAACTGAAGGCGCTATTCGAGATCGAATGCATCCCGCGGCTGCGCGCCCGGATCCCGCTGCAGCACATTGCCACTCGTACGCTCAAGATAGCCATGATGCCGGAATCGCAAGTGGATGCGCGGGTCGCGCCCATCTACAAGACTTATGGCGACGTCGAGACCACGATTCTCGCGGGCGCGGGAGAGATTCAACTGCACCTGCGCTGCCGGAAGGATTCGCAAGCGGAGGCCGAGGCGCGCGTCGAGGAGCTCGCCGAAAAGATTGAGGACGAACTCGGCGACGCCATCTTCTCTCGCAAGGGTGAAACCATCGAGCAGATCGTCAGCTATCTGCTGCAGATGCGCAGCATGACCCTGGCCGTGGCGGAATCCTGTACCGGCGGCCTGCTGGCCGAGCGCATCACTTCACTCAGCGGCAGCTCGCGCTATTTTCTCGGCGGCGCCGTAGTCTACTCGAACCCATTGAAGACGCAATTTGCGAATGTTCCCAAGGCGCTGATTGACCAGCACGGAGCAGTGAGCCGCGAAGTAGCGGCGTCTATGGCCGAAGGCATCCGCAAGCGCTGCGTGTCGAGCTATGGAGTCGGAATCACCGGCGTCGCCGGCCCGACGGGCGGAACCGAGCAAAAACCCGTGGGCCTGGTCTACATCGCACTCGCGGGAGAAGAAGGCACACAGGTGGTCGAACGTAATTTTCCCGGCGACCGCAAGCGCGTCCGCCAGTTCGCAACGCAACAGGCGTTGGAGATGATCCGCAGGGCCCTGTTGTAGAGCGCTTACATTAATGTGTAGAGACGGGGCTTCGCCCCGTCCGGACGGGCCGGAGGCCCGTCCCCACACAACCAGAGAGATGCGACTATTCATTGGAATCGATCTCGACCCTGAAGTTCGCGCCCGCATCGCGCGCTTTCTCGAAGGCGTGCAGGGCTTCGCGCCCGATGCGCGCTGGGTGCGGCCGGAGTCGCTGCACATAACCTTGAAGTTCATCGGAGAACAACCGCTCGAGCGGGTCGAGGCCATCACCGAGCGTTTGCGGCGGGTCGAGGGCAGCGCGTTTGAAATTCGCTCCGCCGGATATGGGTTCTTCCCTGCCGCTCAGGCTGCGCGCGTATTCTGGATCGGAATCGAGGCCGGACCACAACTGGCGGAGGTGGCCGAGAAGATCGATATGGCCGTCGCCGAACTCGGCATTCCGCGCGAAGACCGGCCGTTCAGTCCTCATCTGACTCTGGCGCGCGCCGGAGGCAGATCGGGCTCGCCGAAATGGCGCAAAGGCGATGGCACTAACGCAATCTTCGCGACGCTCGAAAAGCGGCTCGCTGCGATGGGGGACTTTACTTTCGGCACCACGACGGCCCGTGAGTTTATTCTTTATCAGAGCCAGCTTTCCCCGGGAGGATCGAAGTACACGAAACTGCAATGCTTTCCGATGCAGCGCGCGTAGTGGAGCGACGGGCGTCTCGCTCGTCCCGCCGGGCGGGGACGCCCGGCGCTCCACCGACAAGATTGAATCATTAGATAGATGAACATGAATCCCTACCTCATTACCGCCGCTGTGAGCTATCTGCTGGGGTCGATCCCATTTGGATACCTGCTGGTGCGGATTTTCACGGGCGAAGATGTGCGCTCAAGCGGTAGCGGCAACATCGGCGCTACGAACGTGGCCCGCAAGTCGCCTGCACTCGGGGTTGCTACTCTGCTTCTTGACGCTGCCAAGGGTCTGGCTGCGGTTCTAGTGGCGCAGGTGCTGTTTAGCGGGCCGCACCAGCAGTTCATCATGACCACGGCGGCGTTCTTCGCCGTCGTCGGCCATCTGTTCCCCGTCTGGCTCAAGTTCCGCGGCGGCAAGGGCGTCGCCACCAGCCTCGGAGCTTTTATCTTGCTCACGCCGAAATCCATTTTGTGCATGGTAGGGCTGTTTTTGCTCATCGCTGTCGCCTTCCGCTACGTCTCGCTCGGGTCGGTCGCGGTGGCGGCGGCTTTTCCGCTGCTGGCGTGGGCACTCCACGAATACGCGGATCCGCGACAACTGATTTTTATTGCGCTGGTTTCGGCGCTCGTCATCTGGAAGCACCGCCAGAACATCGGCCGTCTAGCCGCCGGAACGGAAACAAAGTTAGGGAAAAAGTCAGGAACAGAGTCGGGAACGGAGTCGGGAACAGAGTCAGAGACATTAGGAGCAACCCGCAGATGAGCCGCATTGCCATCATCGGCGCAGGCGCCTGGGGCACTGCACTGGCAATCGTCCTCGGACGCAAAGGGACTCACCTAGTCAGCCACGATGTCAAGCTCTGGGCTAACGAACTGGACGTTTCCGAGAGCATCGCGAGAAAACGAATCAACGAACGCTTCCTGCCGGACTTCATCTTGCCAGAATCGATTAAGGCAACCAGCGATCTCAACACTGCGCTCGATGCCGCGGAGATCGTCGTCAGCGTCATGCCATCGCAGCATTGTCGAGCTCTATTCGAACGCATGGCGCCGACGCTCCGCCCGGAAATGCTTTTCGTCAGTTGCACCAAAGGACTGGAAGACGGAACTCTACTGCGCATGACGGAAGTGATTGGCGATGTATTGCGCAGCCGCGAGTTCACTCCTCGCGTGGCGGCACTTAGCGGGCCGTCATTTGCCAAAGAGGTGGCGCGCGGCGATCCCACGGCTGTGACCGTGGCATCCGTCGACAAAGACGTAACGCGCGCGGTGCAGCAGGCGTTCAACGATTCCCGCTTTCGCGTCTATACCAACGACGACGTGACCGGCGTGGAGTTAGGCGGCGCGCTGAAGAACATCATCGCCATCGCCGCCGGCGTCTGCGATGGACTCGGCCTCGGCCACAACTCGGTAGCGGCGCTGATCACGCGCGGTCTCGCCGAAGTGGCGCGCCTGGCCGTGGCGTGCGGTGGCCGCCTCGATACCATGTCTGGACTCGCCGGACTGGGCGATTTGGTCCTGACCTGCACCGGGGATCTCTCGCGCAACCGCAGCGTCGGCGTTGAACTGGGCAAAGGCCGCAAACTGCCGGACATCATCGCCGGCATGCGCGGCGCCGTCGCGGAAGGGGTTTTCACCACTAAAGCGGCGGTCGGTTTAGCCCACAAGAAGAATGTCGAGATGCCGATCACCGAACAGATGTTTGCCATCCTCGAAAACGGCAAGCCGCCGCAACAGGCCATCGAAGAACTGATGACGCGTGCGGCAAAGTCCGAAGCTTAACAAGTGTTGCCATCCCAGCACCCATGCGGATGCGCTGGGCTTTCCCCCGGCACATCACTCCGAAATGCTCAGAAGCGGAGTGAACAATTCCCTCACCTTTTCCGCAATTTTTTTCCGTTGAGCAGTTGCGGGTTAGAGATCATAAGCCAGAAATAATAAGTCGTTGCAGTGCTCCTGTAAGAGGAGTACCATTGCGGCCCTGTTGCAAGTTACAACCTGACTATCCTGCGCGCCGACGACACTCGTCCTTGTCGCTCAAGTTTTCCGCGAAGTTTGCTCCGGGAGGAAAAATGAATCAAATGAAGCAGGCAGACCACCCAGCGACGGGTTCCCGCCGTTGGCCGGCGATTTGGCTGTATGTTGTAGTCGCGACATTAATCGCAGGCATGGCGTTGCCGGCGAATGCAAGCGGAAGGTTGATTGCGCACAACACACCCAGATACGTATTCACGGCAAAGAACCTCGGGACGGAAGACGCGTCGAAGACCATCGAGGTCAGTATCTGGCTGAACCCTCACAACCGCGGTGAACTCGATGCATTGGCGGAGCAACTCTACGACCGCACATCTCCCAACTATCGTCACTTTCTGAACCGGGCGCAAATTGCGGCGCGGTTTGCGCCGACTGCGGAGGAGGCGAAAACGGTCGGGCAGTTCTTCGAAGCGCACAATTTGAAAGTGGTGACGGTTGGTCCGGATAACTTCTTCGTACGGGCGCGAGGGACGGTGGGCGGCGTTGAGAACGCGTTTCACGTACAGCTCAACAACTACCAGGTCCTCGGCAAGACCATCCGTGCCAATGACCGCGATCCGTACGTGGACGGGGCTGCCGCGCCGCTGGTGATGGCCATTTCCGGTCTGGACAATGGCCAGTATGAGCACCCGATGATGTCGCGGTCGGCGAGTCTACCCCAGGGCAAGGGCGCTGCCGCCGAGGCGAGTGCGGTCGGAGCCGCGCCCGACGACCTCGGCTACTCCAATATCTGCTTCGACGGCACCGTGACCCAGACGTATTCCAACAACGGCAACGGTTCGTTCCCGATCGGAACTTACAAAGGCAATCACCTGAATGCTTACAGCCTGACCAGCGCAGGTTGCGGCTACACGCCGCCCATGATCCAGACGGCATACAATCTCACGGGCCTGTACGCGGAAGGATTTGACGGCAAGGGCCAAACCATCGGGATCATCGACTGGTGCGGTTCGCTGACGATTCAGAACGACGCGAATGTGTTCTCCGCGCAGTTCGGACTGCCGGCGCTGACCGCGTCGAACTTCGCCATAACCTACATTCCGGCAAGCACGTGCGCGACCGCCGATGACGCAGAAATCAACATTGACGTCGAGTGGGCGCATGCCATTGCTCCCGGCGCCAACATCAACCTCATCGTTCCGCCCTCGGGTTTGCTTCAGGACGTCGACGAGGCCGAGTTCACGGCGGTGAACTATGGCCTCGCGAATGTCATCTCCGGCAGCTATTTTCTGGTGGAATCTTTGCTTACTCCGAGCCAACTGGCCACCGAGAACCTCATTCAGGAAACGGCCGCCGTCTCGGGAATCTCGGCCAACTTTTCCTCGGGAGACTCGGGCGACTACCACGCGGCCGATGGAATTCCCGCCACGGTCAGTACTCCCGCGGACTCTCCCTGGGCCACGGCTGTGGGCGGCGTCACTCTGGCGCTGAATTCCGACAACTCGATCGCATGGCAGGCGGGGTGGGGAAACAATGAAACTCTACTGGCTGAGGAGGGGCTCGTCCTCGATCCACCTTTAGTCTACGGGTTCATCGGCGGCGCGGGCGGTGGCCCGAGCAACTGCGCTTTCCAGGATGACAGCGTCACTCCACCGACCTGTCTCGCGGGTTTCGCCAAGCCCTCGTACCAGAAGAAGCTGCCGGGCAAGTATCGCCAACTTCCGGACGTTTCCTGGCTGGCGGATCCCTACACTGGAGCGGTGATCGCGATAACGGTTCCGGGTAATGTTCCGTCCCTGGAATGGCAGGTGTGGGGGGGCACGAGCGTCTCTTGCCCGATGTTCTCCGCCCTGTGGGCGATTGCCAACCAGGAAGCGGGTGCGCCTCTCGGCCAAGCCGCGCCCTACCTGTATTCGCTGCCGGCGGGGGCTGTGTACGACATCGTTCCCGTTACCTCCAAAGCTAACGTGAGCGCGTCGATCCAGGAATCGACCGGCACCAACAAGTACACTGCGGCGCAAGTGGCCGGGGTCTCATCGGGCAAGTTCGTCAGTGCTATCTGGGACTATGCTGATTTGCAAGACACTGCGCTTGTCATCTCATTCGGCACGGATTCCGGCCTGAAGACGGCTAAGGGCTGGGATAACGTAACCGGCGTGGGCACACCGAACGCTAAGGCGTTCGCCGATTCCTTCGCGCCTGCCAAGCAGTAAGACGAAGCAGAGAACAGAAGTGGCCTCCGCCACCCGAAAGGGTGTGGTGGCTTTTTTTGTGCAACTCCTGAAGCAGCAAGTTTCTGCCGGAAACGAAGGGGAAGACTCTGGAAGAAATCGATTTTGAGGGAGCGGCCGCGAAGTCTGGTCTCTCAAAGACGCAGCGCATGCTCATTCAGGCTTGAGTTCCGTCAGTTCTTGACACCCCAATCGGACGAGAAGCTCGCCGTTCTTGAAAATGTGATTGTGATCACACGCGCGTCGTGACAGCGAAATGTTGCAAGTCTTCGAACCCGCGCCTATAATCCGCCGAATCGCGCTAAAACAAGTTTCGGCGAATGCCCCAAAAACTTCGGCCGCCCAGGAGGCGATCAGATGGATACACGTGGAATGAGATTCCAGATAAAAAAAGCGGCGGTCTCTTTGCTTGCGACAGTTCCTATCACGGTTTTGCTTTTTTTTGCCGCATTGAATCCCCCCAGCGCGTTGGCGGTTCCAAGCTATGCGCGGCAAACGGGCTTGGCGTGCAGTGGCTGCCATTACACGCCTCCGGAGCTCAACCCTGGCGGACGGAGGTTCAAGTTGCTCGGTTACGTTGACAGAGGGGATCAGACCAAGGTCGTGACAGCGGATGGAAGCAAAACGCATGCAGCGCTTAATCTTCTCGGCTCGCTGCCTCTTTCCGTAATGTTTGAGGCCTCATTTACCAACACCAATTCACCGGTGCCGGCGACCCAGAATGGCAGCTTTCAACTTCCTCAAGATATATCGCTCTTCCTGGCTGGGGCATGGACAAGCAACGTAGGCAGTTTTCTTCAAGTCACTTACGAAACCCAAAACGACCATTTCACCAGCGATAATACAGATATCCGCTACGCGAATAAGACGAAGGTGAGTGGCAAGGAATTGGTTTACGGCTTGGACCTCAACAACAATCCGACCGTGGAGGACCTTTGGAATAGCACGCCGGCATGGGGTTTCCCATGGATCGCCAGCAATGTTGCACCTACTCCCACGGCCGCCCCCATCATTAATGGTGGTTTGGCCCAGGATGTTGCCGGATTCGGGGGCTACGCGATGTGGAACGATCACCTGTATCTGAACCTGGAGCTTTATCGCTCGGACCACGTGGGAGGTCCTCAGCCGAATCCAGGAGTTGGTGCACACAACATCGTCGGGGTTGCGCCATACTGGCGTGTGGCTTGGCAGGAATCGACCGGGACGACGCAGTTTGAAATCGGCACCTATGGAATGCACATGAAGAGCACCAACAACGTGATAAATAATGGGGTAAATGACCTCTACGATGGGTACACGGATTGGGCCTTCGACACTCAGTATGATCGGACATTATTCAGGAAGGACATTCTTTCGTTGCGAGGCACGTATATCCGCGAAAATTCCCAGTTGGCATCCACCCTTCCTGGATGCGGCACTACCGGGCAGCCACCATGCGGGCACCATCTAAACACTTTTATGCCCAACGCCGAATTCCATTTCGGCAATCGCTACTCGGGCGCATTCGGTTGGTTCATTACCCAGGGCACGGCTGATGCCACCCTGTATTCGCTAACAACTGGCAGTGCCAATGGCGACCCGAGAAGCGCCGGATATATCGCAAACGTCTCGTATTGGCCGTGGCAGAATCTGCAGCTCGCCGCCCAATATACCGCATATACTCGCTTTAATGGCGCCGCGAACAACTACGATGGCTCGGGCCGCAACGCGAGCGGCAACAATGCCATTTATCTGGATGCGAAATTCCTTTTCTGACACGCACGTGAGCAATTACCAATTACAAATGCAAAGGAGAACAACGCAATGAGACACAAGGGATTCATATTGGCGGTACTGACAGCCGGGTTGTGCATCGCAGCGCGGGCCGGCGATATCGAGGGAAAAGTTACTGGCATGAAGGGCCAGTCGGTGGTTTACGTCGACGTCATTGCGGGCAAAACGTTTCCCGCTCCCAAAGAGCACCCGGTCATGGATCAAAAGGGACTGGTCTTTGCGCCGCACATCATGGCCGTACAACAGGGCACAACCGTGGAGTTCCTGAATAGCGATAATGTGCAACACAACGTCTTCTGGACTGCTATCGCCGGCGACAAGAAGGCTGGACACAATCTCGGGACGTGGCCCAAGGGTGAAAAGCGTCCCTTTACATTCGATAAGGTGGGCGTCGTGCCACTGCTCTGCAATGTACACCCGGAAATGGCAGGATATATCATTGTCAGCCCAACTCCCTATTTTGCCGAAACCGACGACAGCGGCAATTACAAGATCAAAGACGTTCCCGACGGCAGCTACACCGTAACCGCGTGGCATGAAGGAGCCAAGAACCAGTCCAAGCCGGTCGTTGTAGCGGGCGGTGGCAAAGCAGACTTCACGCTGAGCAAATAGGAAAACAGGGAGCGGGCGGCCACGTCCGTTCCCCGCCATCTTCGAGTAGAATGCTTTCCACTAAACCGACACACTGGGGATTGCCATCTTGCTGAAGCGCTTCAAAGACAAAAAAGTGGACAGGGATTGGTTGAATACCAACTTCCCCTGCATGATGGCTTGTCCCGCCCACACCAACGCGGGCCGGTATGTCGCGCTCATCGCGGAAGGGCGATTTGAGGAAGCTTACAAGTTTGCCCGCGATCCCAACCCGCTGGCGAGCATCTGCGGCCGCGTCTGCGCGCATCCCTGTGAGACTGCCTGTCGCCGTGGAGATATCGATCGGCCCATCGCAATACGGGCTCTCAAGCGTTTTCTGACCGAGCGCCACGGCCCTGAATCCAAGCATCCTGTCGACGTCAATGCCGGACGTGGCCAGAACAAGCTGCCCTTCAAAGTCGCCGTGGTCGGCGGCGGCCCGGTGGGCCTATCGGCGGCGCATGACCTGGCTCTCATGGGTTACTCGGTCACGATTTTTGAAGCCGCACCCGTGGCCGGAGGAATGCTTTACCTCGGCATTCCCGAATACCGCTTGCCTCGTGACGTGGTGGAAGCGCAAGTGCGAGAAATCCTCGCGACCGGCGACATCACTCTCAAGCTCAATCAGGCGGCCGGACGCGACTTCATGGTTTCCGACCTGCGCCACCAGGGCTTCGATGCGGTGCTGATCGCCGTAGGCGCGCATCGCAGCCGCGATCTCACCATTCCGGGGGTTGACCTGGATGGCGTTTACAAGGGCATCGATTTTCTGCTCAACGTGAATCTCGGGTATAAGTTCACCATCGGCAAGAAAGTTATTGTGATTGGCGGCGGCAACGTGGCCATGGATGTGGCGCGTTCGGCGGCTCGCGAAGTGGTGCGGCAGCACGTCGCCGGAGTAGAAGACCTCGAGCCTTCGCTGGAGAATGTAAGCGCCGTGGCCACGAAAGAGATGGTGGACGTATCACTCTCTGCCCTGCGCTTAGGCGCGCAGGAGGTGCATCTCGTCTGCCTGGAAAAACGTGAAGAAATGCCGGCGGCGCTGGAAGAGATTGAAGAGGCCGAAACGGAAGGCATCGTCATGCATCCCGGCTTGGGCCCCAAGCGCATGATCGGCAAAGACGGCAAGGTTGTGGCGCTCGAGACGCTGAAGACGAAATGGGTCTTCGATCAGAACAAGCGCTTCAATCCTGCGTTCTACGAGGGCAGTGAAACACAACTGGGGTGCGACACCATCATTATGGCGGTCGGCCAGGCGCCGAACCTGGATTTTCTCAAACCCGAAGACGGCGTGGAACTTTCTCCCCGTGGGCTGATCGCGGTGAACCCGCGAACCCTTATGACCTCGGCGAACGGAATCTTTGGCGGTGGGGACTGCGTTTTCGGCCCGCGTCTGATCATCGATAGCGTGGCTGACGGCAAGCGTGCTGCCGTCGGCATTGATGAGTTCCTGCGTGGCCAGAGGCACCCAGATCCCATTGTCGAAGTCGAGATCTTTAAGCGCCACAGCATGCCCCTGGAGTTGTTGGACCTGGTTCGCCCGCCCATACCCATGCTCCCGCTGGAGCGGCGTACGGGAGTGACCGAAGTCGAGGTCGGCTACGACGCGCAGTCCGCGATGGAGGAAGCCCAGCGTTGCCTGCACTGCTGGGTAAACACGGTCTTTGAGGGCAGCCCTGAAGACGGGAGCATGTGCATTCTGTGCGGCGGTTGCGTGGATGTGTGCCCGGAGAACTGCCTGTCGCTCGTATCCCTGGATCGCATCCAATTCGAGCCCGAAGCGGTGCAGCAGATTCGAGAGAACCAGGAATTGTTCGGCGTGGAACTCGACGAAGTGGCGGCCGATGAACTCGGCATCGTGACCGGGTCGGCCATGCTGAAAGACGAAACTCGCTGTATTCGCTGCGGGCTGTGCGCCGCGCGCTGTCCCGTCAGCACCATCACCATGGAGTCATACAATCTGGTTTCCGCCGAGCCGACGGGATTGATTTCGGTGGAAGCCATCGATGGACCCTTCAGACCCAAATCGCCAGTTGCGGCTGGAGGCCCGAAGTAAGCGTTGAAAGCAAGCGTTCGAGGCAAAAGAATGTCCGAAGAAAAAAAGAATACGCCGGCGGAACCTAGTTCGGAACCTAGTTCGGAACAGCGCCCGCAACCAGGCAACGAGTTCGACCGACGCGCTTTTTTCGTGAAGCTGGGATTGGGATCGCTGAGTATCGCCGCTGCCGGCACGGCCGCGTTTTCGTACCAGTTTCTCTCGCCGAATGTCTTGTACGAGCCTTCTCCCATCGTCAATGCAGGCAAGCCGGAAAATTATGCGGTGGATTCGGTGACGATGGACGTGAACGCAGGAATTTATCTCATCCATGCTCAGGAAGGTTTTTTTGCGCTGAGTGCCGTCTGTACTCACCTCGGCTGCCTGACCGCATGGAAACCTGAGTTGGGCATCATCGCTTGCCCTTGCCATGGCAGCAAGTTTTATGTTTTCCAAGCGAACAAAATCCCCGGAGAGAAGATTGAAGGCCCGGCCCCCAGGCCGCTGCCCTGGCTGGAGACCTCGATCAGCGACGAGGGCGATCTGATGGTGGACCGTTCCATCACCGTTCGTCCCATGCAGTTTGTGAGGGTGTGAGCGTGGCGAAAACAATCACGAACTACTTCGAACAGTTGCGCGGCACGCGGGTGTGGCGTTCGGTGTTCCGCAGCGGGACCGGATCGAGTACTCTGCGCCGGGCGCTCGCGGTGCAGCAGAACGTATTCCTGCACCTTTTCTCCACCAAGGTGCGGACCCGAATGCTCAGCTTCAGCACGACGTGGTATCTGGGCACCCTGACCTTCGGAACGTTTCTCATATTGGTCGCCACCGGCATCCCCCTGATGTTCTATTACCATCCCTCGGTGCCGCAGGCCTACGCGGATACTAAGGATCTGCAGTTTGTAGTTTCCTCCGGCTTATTTCTGCGCAACCTGCACCGCTGGTCCGCGCATGCCATGGTCTTCCTGGTGTTCGCGCATATGTTCAAAGTGTTTTACCGCGGAGCCTACCGGCCGCCGCGCGAGTTCAATTGGGTCATTGGAGTCATCCTGCTGCTGATTACGCTTTTGCTCAGCTACACGGGCTATCTGCTGCCTTGGGATCAGTTGGCTTTCTGGGCGATCACCGTGGGTTCCAATATCGCATCGGCTGTCCCCGTGATGGGCAACAAGGTTCACTTCCTCATGCTCGGCGGCAATGTGGTGAACGCCAACGCTCTGCTGCGCTTTTACGTGCTGCACTGCATGATTCTGCCCCTGGTGGCGATCCTT
>Ga0224558_1001155_pt1 | contig 28601 bp, 29 predicted proteins | sample 714S32024metaG_FD_180682 | JGI IMG/M metagenome (GOLD analysis project Ga0224558, IMG submission 180682) | Peat soil microbial communities from Stordalen Mire, Sweden - 717 S3 20-24 | ecosystem: Environmental > Terrestrial > Soil > Wetlands > Peat | place: Sweden: Norrbotten County, Stordalen... | reverse complement strand
TTTATTGCAGTATTTTCAACTGGAAGCAAATTAGCTGCTCAATTCGTGTAATATCGGCTGAATACCTTACGTAGCGCGCGATTTCAGGTACCATTTAATCACATTTATGTAAGTGGGGATCCCTCAGTAGGTGAGCCTAAAATAAGGGCGTCTACTAATTGGATTTTTTCCAGGACAGGTGTCAAATCATCCTTGGCGGCGCATCTACCGTAACTTTTGCCGTCTTTTAACTTACACGAGAAGCAGCTGATACATCCCTTGTAATTCAAGTCATAGAGATTAATGAGCTCTGTTTCAGCTCCCTGGGAAGCTGCTCCTTCAAGCGCCTTGTTGAGCAAGGTAGCTGTATTCCATTTCTTTCTGGGGCTCCCGTTTACCGCTAATACTTTCACTATATTCACTCCTCACTATGATATTTTAGCGCAACCTCTTCGTTGGCGTTCCACTTATGATATAGGCGATGCTGAATAGTTTCATTTATTTTTATTCTTAATAAATTTATGAGTTACATTTGGATTACTAGTTTTTCTTGATTGGATTTCAAATTGCGTTAATGATGATATGAGCGGGGTTAGCTTTGAGTAGCCGTAGTTCCTTGTGTCAAAATCCGGGTAACGCTTATTAATTCTTGTTCCAACTTCGCCCAAAGATACCCAGCCATCCTCGTCTGACGCTTCCGTTACTATAATTTTTATAGATTCTATTAGCTCTTCTTTACTTGCCATGCCTTCTTTGGGCACCTCTTGCTGTTCTATCCTTTCATTGGTATTGGTTTCATAATGTTCTGTAGGGGTTGTAGCTAATACATCAAGATATTTAAACTTTTCACAGGATGCTATAAAAGGTGCAGGCGTTTTCTTTTCGCCCATGCCAACAACATACATTCCCGCTTCTCTTAGACGGGCAGCAAGCTTTGTGAAATCACTATCACTTGAAACAATGCAAAACCCATCCACATTTTTTGAATAGAGTATATCCATTGCATCAATTATTAAAGCGGCATCTGTAGAATTTTTACCTGTTGTATAGCCATATTGTTGAATCGGGGTGATAGAATAATTAAGTAGCACCGTCTTCCATGATCCCAGTTGCGGTTTTGTCCAATCTCCGTAAATCCTCTTATATGTGGGTGTCCCATGGTTAGATATTTCATCAAATATATATCTTATATATTTATCCGATACATTATCAGCATCAATTAAAACTGCAATCTTCCTATCATTTTCCATATAATATCCCCTTTATATATCAATTTTGTAATACAAACAGAGACTTCCAACAAGGGTGTCAAGGCGAGCGGTTTGTTGACACAAAGTCACAAGTTGCTGTTCTTTCAATAGAATGTGCTTGGGAGATATTCACTTCTGCACAGTAATGCTTTCCGTCATGCAATGAGTAACTCCAATCAAATCGTTAGGCGACAACTCAATTTGGTGCCCTATCTTCCCTGCGCTTACAATTATTGTATCCATTCCCTTACAGGAGCTATCCAGTACAGTCTTGTACTCTTTTTTCATTCCTATCGGTGAGCATCCACCGCGAATATAACCTGTAATCTTGTTAATATCCTTGACGTGAATCATCTCAATGGACTTTTCCCCGACAGCCCTTGCCGCTGCTTTTAAATCAAGCTCGTCAGCAACAGGAATGATATAAACATAGTATTCTCCGCTTGTTCCTTGAGCAACGAGTGTTTTAAACACCTGTTCAACAGGCTGCCCCATCTTTTTTGCAACCGATATACCGTCAATCAAGCCATCACTGCAATCATAGGTATGCGCACTATATGGAATTCCTGCCTTTTCAAGAGTTCGCATTGCATTTGTTTTTATTGCCACTTCATATCCACCTGTCACTCGATGTTATCATATTATATTACCCCGGTAGCAAGCGTAGTAAACCATGAGGGCGCTGAGGGCTTAGTAAATCTGGGTTGTGGGAGTCTGCGAGATATATGAATCAATCAACTATAAACAGTTTAACTCCTTTTTCTGTATACGAACGGTGTGGATTGACATTTTCTGCGACCTGATAACTTGTCCCCGGGGTTAGAGTGAATTTTCTCCCATCCTCAAGTTCAGTAACTAATTCACCTTCTAAAACAAGAAGCACATGTCCCCGGTTACACCAATGGTCTGCTAAATATCCAGGTGTGTACTCCACCATACGAACCCGAATGTTACCCATTTCAAAAGTACGCCAGTAGGCTTCTCCTGTAACACCCAAATGTTTTGTTGGCTCTATTTTACTCCAGTTAATAGTACAGAAAGGAACATCTTGAATTATCATAAATATCTCCTTTTTGATTAATCCGCACCCTATCTAAAATCGGCATGGCTCAAGATTTTAGCGTTAAAAAGTTGTTTACGTAGGATGGCTTGCTATGAAACATAGCCTTGCCCTTGGGTCTGAAGAACAGCAAGTACACTATCTCCAAAATCCCAACCGTATTTATAACAAGGATAGCCACAAACCAAGCAGCTTGAGTTTTTCGAGCAGAATTCCATAACCCAAGTTTCGATTTTAGATAAGTAAAAAGCTTGCCATGCCTAGGATCTTCGATTTTATTTGGTCACTACAACCTTGACCCGGCCAGGCGATGCGTCCTTTTAAGAGGATTTTTCACACCGAGCAACCGGTAGATTTCCCGGTGCTCTTTCTCCGGCATCCCGGAGACCCGGATGTGATGGATTTTATTGTCCGCATCAGTAAACATAACCGTGCTCCGCTGATGAGTTGATAGCTGTTCCCGAATCGTAGACCACCTACGGTGGTCTCCATGTAAGCGCAAGCTATGCTCAATGCTGACAAACAAGTGATAGGCCAAAACCGAAACAAACAGGTGGGATTTGGTCCTCCGGGCAACTTGATGGTAAACCGGCCGCATCCCGAGGCCTGTCTTCAGCGATCTGAACGCTCCCTCTACATGGGTGAGAGTCATGTAGCACCGCCAAATATCTACGGCAGTCATCTCTTTATGGCTGGTTTCGATGACATAACACCCGTTTATGGTAGCCCGTTCCTCTTCGATGGGTTTTTTGACAATCGTTAGATTTTGGTGTTGCTGCTCACACTCCCTTGCCGCATAAGGACCACAATCTTTTGCCGATAATTTAACCCACTTTGTTTGGCCGGGCAATGAATGGGTCATCACCCGGCCATCTCGGTTCAATCCAGTTTTGCCGCAAACTCGTTGGCGATAACCACCTTGACCATGTGATCATCGATCAGTCTTTTCTGCTTGATGGCCGGGTCGAGCAGGCAGGCCAGGCAGATGTTGTTAACCTTGCGGGCGATCCCCCCGGAGAATTCGAAGATCACATCCAGGGCGTCGTCGGTGAAGATGGACGAGGCCACCCCCGCCATTTTGAGATGGTGGGTCACATAGCATCCCGTTTCCTCCCGGTCCATGGGTGGAAGGTGATAGCGCAGGTTCAGCCGCTGGGAGATCGCCTCGTAAACCTGCAACTGGAAGACCCGCCGGAGCTCCGGCTGACCGACCAGGATCAGGCTCATCGGGTTGTATGAATCCATGTGAAAATTCAACAAGAATCTAATTTCCTCCAGCATTTCCTTTCCAAGGAGGTGACCCTCGTCGATAATCACCACCGGGACCTTGCGCTCTGTCTCCGCTAAGTTCAGGATAACCTGGTGCAACTGCCGCTTGGCGTCGCTCCTGAGGAAATGAGGCGTGCAATCAAGCTGCTTCAAAGCCTCCCAGTAAAAATTACGCGGGGTCAGGGCTGATTCGCTGATGTAGATCACCCGGTAGCGGTTAGGATTGAGCAGGGTCACCAGCTTGCGCAGGGCGGTTGTCTTGCCCGATCCCACGTCGCCTGTCGCCAGAACGAAGAAACGCTTCTCCGCGGCGTACTTGAGGCGGGATACCAACTCCTCGAAACCTGGGGTGGAGAAACAGTTCTCCACCGGAAAATCCCTCTGGAAGGGGGTGCGTTCGAAGCCGAAGAAGGGCTCAAACATCCTTGTCACCACCCTCCAGGCTGCGGAAGGAGATCGCCCCGAAACGCTGCTTCAGGCGGTTCCTGCTCTTCTCTTCCAGAACCTTGAGGAGGCGAGAACCGTCCGGGGCGGGCTTGATCTCGGGCGCCTCGTCGACGATGTCGTTGTATTCCTGAATGACCAGGAGTGCCGCCGTCCCTATCATCTTGCCGTTCCGCCACACCTCGACCAGAGAGAAGTCGAACGGGTCGTAGCGGACGTCCACCGTCTTCCCGATCAGTTTCACGCCCACCTCGTAGAATTTGCCCATCAGCTTGACGCAGCCGGCCTTGTCTACCCGGCGGCTCTCCTCCCACAGGAATGCCTCCCGGCACTCTTCAACGCTGGCGAACCGGATGCGCCGCTCATCCTGTTGGAACCGCTCCGCCGGTGTCTGACCGTTAAGAGCGCTGTGGGGACGGTGGTTGTAGCCCTCTTCCACCCAGATGGACAGAAAATGGTTGAGTTCGTCGATGGTCTGCGGGTTCTGCAGAGCAACCTCCGCCAGGAAAGAATCTGCATTTTTATTCCAGATCTCTATTTTTCCCTTGCTCTCTGGAGAATAGGGCTTAGTATGGATGTGCCGGATGCCCAGACAGGCGCAGGCCAGGCGGAACCAGCGGGAGATAAAGATTTTCCCGTTGTCAGCGCTATTCCGAATTCGGAATAGCGTTGACTATGCCGAAGAAAAAACTATGCCGAAAAAAGCCGAGGTCGAGCCCCGCGCCTGCATCTTCGCCTGAAACGTCGGCATAGTTTTGCTACAGCCTGTAAAGTCTCTCTGAATACTCCTTGCCTTTCCATAATTTGTTCATGTCGGAAGGGTTGGCCTTCTCCAACGACTTCGAAAGCGTCTCCAGCGTTGCGAAAGCATAGAAGCCGGACGTCGTGGAGAGAGCCTCATGACCCAGAAGTTGTTGAATATGGGGCAGCGGGTAGCTTTCCTGGTACAGATGCATAGCCCTGGTTTTTCGTATCATATGACAGTGAACATTTCCCGGCATTGACAGACATGTATCCGACAACTCTTCGGCGTATCTTTTTATCATCTTCTCAGGGGTGTCAATGGATAGCCTATGCGCCTCCCCATGCGTCACGGCGTAAAATAATGGCGCGCCAGTGCTTTCGTACGTGTGCCCATGAAACTCTCGAAGGTAGCGCCTTAGATGCGCCATCGTGCTATCCATCAGAGGGACGTTCCTGTATTTGCGGCCTTTTCCAAAGAATGTCACATGGGGTATAGATGCATCCATATGCAGGTCGCACAGCCTGACGTTTAGCGCTTCCGAAACACGCGCTGCGGTGTCGTACAAAAAAACGAGTAGCATCTGGTTTCTCCGCTCAAGCTTTTTGCGCGTGTCTGGAGCTGCCATCAAGGCGGACATAGCTTCCCGTTCGAAGAACTCAATGGGCGCCCGCGTTAGCCTGACCCCTTTGATAGTGTCTGAACTTATACAAACAGGCGTGATATCTGTGCATTCCTGCGACGCGTATTCCAAGAGTGAGCGCAATGCCGTCAGCCGGAGGTTGCAAGTTTTTGGGGCGAGTTGCGCGGTTTTGTGCATCCACGCCATGTATCCCTTAATGTTTTCCCTGTCAAGCATTTTGAAACTGATGTCTTTACGCTTGAAGCCCTTTTCCGCCTCAAGGTAGTCGACGTAACGGTTCAGGCAGTTCCTGTAGGATTCCACGGTGTTTCCGCTCGCCCTCCTGACATCTGGAAGATAGTTGTTAAGGAACTCAGCCGCAACGCTCCAAAAATAGGCGCTGTCTTCAGCCCTGTTCTTCATGTGGCACCTCCGGTACAAGGGATTCCAACGCCCGCGCTTTTTGTGCGAAGGCTCCGAAATACTCGGGCACAAAATGGAAATAGTATAGCGTGCTCTGAATATTCGTGTGCCCCATGTATCTCATTAAGAACGCCAACATTACATTGACGTCTTTGCCTTGCTCAGCCCAGCGGTTCAAGTTTGCATACGCGAAGTGGTGTCGGAAATCATACGCGCGAGGCTTGATTGGCGAATGAAAATTTGGGAGCGCCACCATCCATATTCTGTTGAAATTTGCACTGAGAAAGCCTTCTTTGTACGGTTCGTGCTGGTTCCTTGGAAAGAAGTACGCCCGATCAGGAATGATGCAGGCCATTCGCTCGTCATAGTTTTTCAAGACCTCGGCCAGCCCATCGCTGATGAAAATGCGCCTGTTGCTACCTTTGGACGCTTTGACGTCAATGTGCTTGCCTTCAAGACATACGTCCCTGCACAGCAGCATACGCGCTTCCCTGCACCTGAGGCCGCAACAATACAACAGACGGAATACCGCTGGGATAACCAATTCTCTCCCAGGCCATTCCTCCCTTTTTGGGGTTTTGTCGCAATGGTCAAAAAACGCCTTGATCTCGGCCGACGCGAAGAAATGGGGCAGATGCGGATCCAGCCGCGCACTCCGTTTGGGTGGAAGGATGTAAGCGCTGTCGTATCCACTCATGCCAAGGTATCTACTGAATTCTCTGATAACGGACGCCATGTTGTGCAGGCAGCCGGGGTTGCCCGTCGCCATGGCGCACCAGCCGGACACAAGCTCCTTGTTGGGGACTTGGGCGGTTGGGTTGTTCGAGTCTGCATATGTCAAAAAAGCCCTTAGATAATATTCGCCCGTTTCGTACTTAATCCCCAACGCCCTTTTGTACACGAGAAATTGCTCAGCCAGACGGCCGAGCGCGGTAGATGCATCATTCACTGTCCGCGCCCCCTGCCATACGAGGAACCGGGAGACAGCACTCGGTCATCATGCTCTCGTCAGTCGCCAAATACGTATCCACGCTGTTTGGATTGCAATGGCCGAGCGCAGCCGATATGTCGTAAAGAGGGACACCGCTTTTCAGCATGTGGGATGCCGCGTTATGACGGGTGAACCTTGTGCCGCAGATCCTGCCCGGCTTAAGAATGCCGACGTCGCGGAATGCATTCAGCAGGATGTTCCGGCATGCGGCATGGCTGGAGAGAGGCCTGAACGGGGCAAACGTGGAAAGGAACAGTCGCTTTGAGTTTGACAAGGGTCGCTCGTGCAGCAGGTAATCCGCTATCGCGTTGCCATATGTGGCCCGTAATGGGAGTTCCAGCGGCTTCGATGTCTTCTGTTGCGTGATATGAATCCTATCGTTCGCCCAGTCGATATCGGCGATTTTCAAGTTGCATATGTCCACGGCGCGCATGCCGGTTTCGAATGCGAGTCTGCAGATGGCCATATCCCTCGCTGAAAGTGTTACTGTTTTCAGATACTCCGCAAATGCCTCATGTTCGCGTTCTTCCAGCACGGCTATGATTTCCCTCTTCCGTTTTGGGGCCTTGGGGAAGGTCGCGAGAAGATGCCGCATTGACTCGCTCGTCGAAAAAAACAGCTTCAGGCCAGGAAGGTGAGCGCCGATGCTGGTGGGTTGGTAGCGGTCCCTGCACAATGCTTCCAAAAAGGATAGGATGTCTCCGCTCCGAATTTCCCCTGTTGTGCGGCGCCCGTTTCCTTCGCAGTAGAGAAGAAAGTGGTAGACGAAGCGACTGTATCCGTCGATCGTATTCTTTTTTAGCCCGATTTCTTCCTCCATGCGGCGTGCGAACAAAGTATGCGCCTCTATGAGCTGTGGCGCGGTCAACCCGACAAGTGTAGGCACGTGGGGAAGCGAAGGCCAATCCAATGCGCCTGTGTCCCGATAGGTTCTCAAAATGTGTATACACAGCCTGTGCCGATTGAATCTGGATTTGCTGTACGCACCCGTCCTGAAATGCGACGAATTGTCGGTAAACGCCTGCGAAAGCTCGTCGTCAAGCGTGTCTTTAGCCATCCTGTCAGCCATGCCTTTCAGCAACATGCAGGTGCTTCTGGTTTGTTGGATGTACTTGCTGCAATAATGGGCTTTTTCCATTTCGGACAGTGCCGCGCTAATCAGTTCTTTTAGATTTTTGGTCCCGGTTTTGTTCATCATCACACCTCCTGAAAAATTTGTTTACAGGATGATGTTCGACACAAAACCGTAGCAAAGCTGCAAAACTATGCCGAAGTTTCAGTCGGAGGCGCAGGCATAAGAAGCATCTCAGGCCTTTTTCGGCATAGTTTTTTCTTCGGCATAGTCAACGTATACCGCGTCAGGCACCGCCATCCGGAGCACCGCCCGGCGAAAACAGTCCTCGAGAATGGGCAACCGCTGATCACCGTAGAACCTGGCGGCGCAGCAGGCGCGCGTACTATCATCGATGATCGCCAGCAGGTAAGTGCGGAACTTCTTCTTGGGATTCCCGGGGCGGGGCAGATACGGTCCGTATTTCAGATCGGCTTGCCATAGTTGGTTCCGGTGCTCTTTCTGGAACCGGCGGCTGCCCCTCAGATGCTTCTTCCGCATCCTGCCGGTCAGCCCCTCCCTGGACAGGTGCCGGGTCAATGTGGAACGGGCGACCTTGCCTACGCCCACCTTCTTTTCTCCCTCGAGGATTTCGATCACCCGGGAGACGCTGCGTTCCGGCAGTTCCTCCTTGATGGCGATGGCCTCCCTCAAGACATCTTCCGACAGGGAGCGCGCTCTTCCCTGGTCGCTGCGCGGTCTGGACAACAGTCCATCGAAACCAAACCTGCGGTACTTCTCCAGCCAGAGGCGCAGTGTTCTTTCCGAGACGCCCGCCCTGGCCAGAATCTCGCTCCGCCTTCGCCGCTTCTCCGCCGCCTCCAGGTCCGGCTCTAAGAGAGGGGCGATCAGATCGTAGCGCTCAAGCGCCCGATCCTTATCGTCCTGCTGGTATTTTTCCTGCATCTTCCTTCAGCCTCCTATCTGTTTCGGTGAATTTTCCTCACCTTACCAGAAAGTTGGAGGCGGCAACCAGATCAAGGCGTGTGGATCTTCGTCAGAGCCAGAGGGGAACACCGTCCATCGTCAGCCAGATGTTCGCTTTGCCAAAGCTAGACGTGGCCGGGGTCTCCGGCAACTCCCCGAGGACCCGCCGCAGGCTCCCGCAAGGGCCGTCATCACTCATGACCAGAGGGAGAAACTCCTGGCTCAGCCGCAGCAGGATGCTGCCAAGGAGACTTGTCGCCTGCTCTGACAGGCCCAAAAACCTCCGCGCCCAGCGCCTGGTGGTGGCGGGATCCTGGTCGCCCGGCGCCTTTTCCAAGGGCGCCTTCTCTTCCACCACCGCAGTTACGGCCGCCTCGATGGTGGGCATGGCATAGCGCCGGTAGGGCGCCAGGAAGTCGGGCAGGATGGCGTGGGTCTTGCCGCAGCCGGTACAGCGATAGCGGATGATGGTGATGATCACGATCAGGACTGCATCAGGCGCCTTCATTTTTCGCAGGTACTTGGCGTGCAGGACCAGTTTTGCGCCACAGCTCGGGCAGCGCCACTCTATCTGCGCCAGGTAAAACCAGAAATGTTCAAGATAGTCCTTTACGGAATTGCCCAAATGAGCTACAATCAAGGTAATTATTGGGTTGGAGGAAGCCTTTGGACAAGGATGAGTTGCCGCTCGTTTACCTTGTTTGGAAGGCTTTCTCTCTTCTGTCCTTTCCCTGGAATTACATTCTCTTTTCTCCAGGGAAAAAACTAATCCTTCTAAATGGCAACTGATTGGGAGCTACATGGGGCTAAATAATGTGGGAGGAAACATTTGGGTCTTCTTCCCCGAGTCATCGGTGTTGGCGGTGATATCATAACGGCGGGCGACCGCCGGGTGTCGTTCTTCTAATCGTCCTACCCGCTCGGCAACTTTCTCAACCCGGCGGATGTTTCCTTTGGCCACTGATTGTTGCAGCCTGTGAAAATCATCGAGAAAACGCCGTTCTTGAAGCGTATTGATCGCCCGTTCCTTTTGCTCCCGGCCTTCACTGTAACAAAGCACACGGCAGCCTTCTTCAAAAGGAAGTTTTTTAACGTATACCGCCCGAGCTGCCTGAAGGTCGCTCCTTGCCTTGCCGGATGCGCCAGCGTCCTCTTTATGAGAAAGATCGATCCGTTCAAAGGTCTCCCGGACGGATTCGAACTCCTTGATGTAGTCCTTTTCGACCGGGCGCCGCTCGATCACGATGTATGGGTATTCTCTTTCCTTTAGCAAGTCGATATTGTCTTTGGTGGCTATTCCTCGATCCATGACAATGGTGGGGATGAACAGTTTAAATAGAGGCTCGCCTGCTTGGTAAAGTTCATCCAAAATAGCAGCCAGGGTTTTCGGCTCGGACTGATTTCCGCTATAAATCTGGCTAAACACCGGAAAACCGAGCTGATCAACCACCAGAGCGAGAGTGACCAATGGGCAGTCGGAGCGCTTTTCCTTCGATTTACCTCGCTCGGCCAAGTCGTTTCCTTGACAACTGCCCTCAAAATAGGTGTTGGTCAGGTCAAAAAGAAATAGAGTAGTATTTATCGAAAACAGCGTTACCTCTCGGTCACGCAGACCTTTTTCCAACTGCTCCTTGCGTAAATAGAGATCATCGGCGATCTCATAAAAAGCGTCTTTTCCGACAGTCGTCAGATCAACTGGAAGCATTTCGGCCAATGCCGTCCTCTGGCACAACCAATGCCACGTCCCGTAATCACTGTCCGGAGCCAGGAGACGGGCGAGGATCACGGACTTGGCCAGGGACAGTTCTTTCAGATCAAAGCCGCTGGATGTAAGGATCTGATCGAAACCCAGGCGGTCCCAGAAAGAATTGGCTACCAGTTCAGGCCCCAGGGAGCGAGAATACCCGACCCCGATACTTTGAACATCCACCGGGACAATCTCGCGATTTTCCTTCTGCGCAGCACGTTCTTCACGCTGTGACTGGATGAACCGGAAATGGTCGAACGCCTTGTCTGCAGCCGCGGCAATTGTCGGATACTCCTCTTCGAACAAGGACAACTGGCCTGCCAGGCGCGACTCCAGAACTTTAGCCAACTTGCGCCATTCGGACTTGGGCAGGGAAAGCGTACCGAGGTGCATGATAATCCTCTGCCGCGGCCCCTTCTCGGTCTGAATGGCTTCGACCAGGCGGTGCGTGATGTACCGGGTATCCGTTTTCTTGTTGTATGTGACATACTCACGGATGAACATGGTTCAATTATACAGGGATACAGCCTGGATATCAATACGTTTTCTAAAGTGTATGTAATTATTAGGTCACTATTTTCAGATTTTCAAGGAGCGATCCAGCAATATCAAGGTTTTTGGCTTCAATATTCCCAATTATTAGTGGAATTTTGCCCAATCAGCCGAAACTCGGGATAAGGCAATTCCTTTCCAGATAAGACTCCAGACGATTAATATACCCAGCAGCCAGGGGCTAAGGTGGGAAAGTGCGTGCATGGCTTTGCGTCTCCTTTACAAACTATCCTGTTTTTGAGCAATCTGGCATAAGGATTTCAGGCATAGCCTCTTACAAAATGCGGCTCTTCGCTATTTGGGGTGGGTAAATAAGAAAACACTTTCAGCCGCCCTTGAACCGGAGCCTCTGCAGGCTGTGTTTCCAAGGGATCGCACGGGGATGTGGCTAAAGCCTACATCCCTTTGCCGGCAAGGCTAACACGGCCTGCCACTCCAGTTCAAGGGTCTCCGCTTCGCTCCGATGAACGGCTGAATCAAGGCACAGAGCACACTAGTTCGCCCATACAGAATAGCGAGGAACCAAGAAAATAGTATCAAAAAAAAATTTCGCCACTACCCATCCAGGCGCTGGTTTGTTATCATTCGACAATGACGCTTACACCGTCCGGAATCACAGCGCAGGACGCACCGTCGCCCTTTTCCTGCCTGGCCTTGCCCAGAGCTTCTTCCAGGGTGGATGCATAGTCCATGTGCATGCACCTCACATCGTCAGCCAACGAAAAATCGGTCACCATGATCACTTTATGCCGGCTTAAAATACGGGCCAGGATCTGGGACTGCCACTGATCAGGGCCGGTCTCCCCCGGCGGCGTAGCCATGATCCGGTCCAGGGCTGCCTGCGGTGATGGGTAATCGGCCAATAGGTGGAAGAAGTTGGCGCCGCCCAAACCATCACGGCATCGTGCCGCCATGATAATAACGGCACCTGGATTGGCAGTGGCCTCGGCAGCGGTCATGCCCTTAACCGCCTGGTAGAGGTTCTGATCCAGTGGATAACCGCCATTAGTGGTAATTACGATCTCGACGGGTTGGGCCGGAATAGCGGCAAGCTTGCGGCAGAAAGCGCAGCCCTGGTGGTGAGCCTCGACCGGGTCGCCGGTGAGACAGCGGATGATCTCTTTCCTGTCGTTCAGCACCACGTTGAGTACGAAAGCCAGCCCAGCCTTTTTTGCGGCCCAAACTATATCATGTTGGATTGGATTGTTCTGCAAAACACCGGTCCGGGCGTACGGGCTCGCAATAAACTCAGCATTATGATTGAACAGGACGGTTTCCCGCCCGGCTATGCCAGGTAGCACACTCTTGCTCCCGCCGGAAAAGCCCGCGAAAAAGTGCGGCTCGATAAAGCCTTCGCTGATCAAGAGATCTGCCTCTGCAGCCGTCTTGTTAATCCAGAGCTCACCGCCCGAAGGCAGCATACCGAGATCGACCAGATCCTCGCTCCTCTCGGCCTGGTGGTTGATCACCGTCACCCTGTCCAAGACCTGGCGTCCAAACCGTTGCTCCAGCTCTTCCGGCAACGTAGTCCGGTGCATACCGGCAGCAATCAGCAATGTGATGCGCGCCCGCGGACTGCCTTTCCTGATTTCTTCCAGGAGCAAGGGTACGGTGATCCGGCTGGGAAGGGGACGGGTATGGTCGCTGGTAATGATCACAATATTGTCCCGGCCACTGGCCAATTCCCTCAGAGCCGGCGCAGCCACAGGGCTTTGCAGGCCAAGCCTGACGATCTCCGTTGCTGTACGCCCTGATACAAAATCAGCCGCCGCAGGAGCCAGCACCCGGACATTTTCATCAGGTTCGAGCGGTAATTCTAAATAGCCGTTATCATAAGGAAGGCGTAGTATTGAATGTCCCTTCTCCGAAAACTATTTGACCGATAGCTATCCGCTCTTATCCCGCCGCTGAAGAAGCGGCGGGATAAGAGCGGATATGCAACTGTATTAACCACCCATGATGGCGGCCATCGCAAACCGTGTATGAAAATCTATTTTCGTTCTAACTTGCTCTAACCTTCAGCAGAAAAATCCGCTGAAGCTAGGACCCAGTTGAATACACCATCCGTCTGTCGGTTATGCCTAAAAACGCTGCAACAGGGCCGCCGGGAGACATTGCTTAAAGTCCTGCCCGTGGAGACGAATAGCGCCTTTCCCCCGAAGGTGGAACCCAAACCTCTACCCTGCCTCAAGGTGGGATCTATTTACGCTTACGCATCAACATGTTTAGTTTTATGGCAAAAGCTTATAGGCGCCCGCTATTGTAGGCCAAGTCTTGCAAATTGTAAAACCCTCGCAGTACTTAACGCCGGGCGTACCAGCCTGGGCTGCGAGCAGTATGGATTCGGCATCGAGGAGTTCATCATAGGAAATTCCGAAGGCGTCTCGGCACCAGTCGCCCTGTTGGCTTTCATGGCATGAAAACATCTTTTTCTTGACCTCGAAAGTCTCGGTGATGTCAACGTAGTATTCCGAAGTGTAGTTCCCGAGTGCCAACGGCGTGCCATAGAAAAGAGGCGCCACTTTTGAATGTGGCTGGTGGTCAGTCTCGATGAGTTTGATTGTTGCATTAATTCTGGCGATAAACGCAAGATAACCGGTGATATCGTGATCCGGGTTATAATCTCTGTAATAAGGGGGCGCAAAGATCACATCTGGCCTTGCGATCCTTACCGTATCAATAAATTTTAACCTTGTTTCCTTGTTATCAAACAAGAATTCGTCATCAAAGCCCATCCAGATCAGGTGCGCCCCAATAACATCTGCAGCATTTTGAGCCTCTTTATGCCGTGTCTCCGCAATCTCTTCTTTTGTCATTTTAAAAGATCCGATATTGCCATTGGTTGCAACCGCCATAAAAATCTCGTCGCCGCGTCTTGCATATTTTGCCAGGGTACCACCATATTGGAACTCGATATCATCCGGATGCGCTCCAAAAGCAAGAACTCTCATAAAGACATCTCCTTTATTTTTATTCAAGCAAAGCGAAGTCTGAATACTGCCACGCCGACTGTCCACCGCCTGGTAGACCGGGTTCCCTCCGGCCGCGGGCCCCGGCATCTTTGCACGACCGTAAATTTGATGATTAGGCTAGCAACCTTCATTCGCCTTAACAAACATACGGGAAGCTGCCACGCTACCCGTATGTTTTACTAAGGCTTGGAGGATGATCTATTTCTTCATATAATCCAGTACCGTCTCAATCTGGTCACGGAAACCCGGCTCAGGCCCAAACCTCTTGTCAAAAAACGCCGATCCGATCGTGAAAGCCCATGGATTGATGGATTTGACTTCATCAAGCCTCTCGAAGCTGTCTATGCTCCCCGCAATCACAACCGGGGCCTTGACTGCTTTTACGAAATCTGTCGCCAACTGCCCGGGGTTCTCAGGATGCCTGTAAGCAAGAAGATCGAATCCGTCTGCGCCCATGGTGAGAATCTTTTCTGCTTCCGCAACCATTTCCGCTGTTGTTCCCTCAAGGATGCTCGGCCTTCCATAAATGCGACCGACGAATGGCATGTATTTCACAGGCTCATTTTGCACCAGCTTTAAAATAGACGGGAAAAACATGGTCCCCATTAGATAGTCGAATCCGCATTCAAGACCCATCTTGGCTCCCTGGAGGCATTCTTCCTCGGTATATGCCACCACTTCAAGAAAAGTCTTTTTCTTGGCATCCTTCATCAACCTGACAAGCCTTTTCATTTCAGCGAACGGAATCCCGTCTTCCTTGAATCCCCAAAACTCAGCAGCGGTATCCTTACTTTCCTCAAAGACCTCCACGGCGCTTTTGACCGTCAGGTCGTTTCTTGTCAACATCACGATCAGCGAGGGAGAGTTACCCATAGCAAGACCTTCTCCGTTTATTTTTTTTCTGTACCTATCCGGCCTTCAGTGGGGACCCGGTCAGCTTACTTTCACAGATAATTCAGTGGGGGACTGGTTCCCCCACTGAACCCAAGACCCAGTTGAAGACATCCAACAACATCATTGATACTCACAGGCTGATTTGGTAACTTTGCTACGCGCCCGTAAGCGGACACCCGGCTGTTTCCCGAAACCCCTATCGTCGTTTGCTGGAATTCAGCCGGCGCCTAAGATCTCTTGCCTGCCAGATAATCCTCGAGGGTTCTTCCGCCATAGAACTGTTTGAAAATGTCGGAAACATTGTCCTTATTAATGAGGACATTGGGTACGGTAATCATGCCCGGTATTTCAACGCCGTTGAGAAGATTGACAATTTGATCGATCGACCAGTAGGCAAGGTTATAGGCGTTGTATCCGTCGCTGCAAACAATGTCACCCTTAGAAATCCCGGCCAGAATCATTCGGTCATCATCGATGCCGGCAAGAAGCACATTGCTTTTTTTGGCGGCATTTCTAGCGTTGACCATGCCAATTAGAGCCGAATCGTAAACCGCCCAGCCTGCAATGATATCCGGATGGGCCTGCAACGCCCCTTCTAAGGCAGTATAGTGGTCCGTAGCAGAAATACCGGTCAGTTTGAGAAGTTTTACATCAGGGTATTGCTTCATAACTTGCATGAATCCCGCTTCGCGGGTCGCGGCGTTTGGATGCACGAACGGCAATGTCTGATAGACAACGGTTCCTTTTGGATCCGGCCCGTCTTTGGCGACAACGGCGTCCATCAGCGCCTGGGCCGATCTTTGGCCGCACTGAACATTGTCGATCATGATCACGCTGTTTACCGTCCCGGCAAGCGAGGGGTTGCCGCCAATAACCGGGATGTTGGCAGCCTTCAGTTTCTCCAGGATCGATCCACAGGCTGTAAAATCGGCAGGGTACAGAATAACGCCGTCCACACCTTCGGTGATCCATTGCTCAACTGCCGCATTTTGGGCGTCCTGATTGTAGTTACAGTCGTTGACGAGAAGATCCACGCCCGCTTGAGCTGCGGCCTTTTTTGTTCCTTCCAGAACCATTGAGCCGACTTCGTCGACCGTGGTGTAAAGCGCCAAACCGATCTTGTACCTCTTCGCGGCCTTCGGCAAGGTTGTTGGCAAGCCGGAAACAGATACCGAGCCGCCCATACTGGTGATCGTCGATGTGCACTTTACGCCATATTGGGCGTAATAGGGACCCAGATCAACCTTACCCGCCTGAAGCATCGTGAAATCGCCGGCATTGGGATTGGGTTGTGCTGTCGCCGACTGTGTAGCAGGAGCGAGCGTCGAGGCCTTATTCCCTGTGCTCCTGCTGCATCCCGCAAGAACCACACTGCCTAAAACAAATAAAACTAGCAGTAAGGACAACCACCTCTTCATTCATGTTCCCCCCTATTCCCTTTTTACTTTTTTTCACCTGGCTTGTAAAGACAGTTTTGCTTCTTGCTTCAGGTTGATAGATATCTTTCGTGACTGCGTCTTTCGGTTAACTCCTAGGGATGACCACCCCCTGTTCATGTACCGGTTTGTCAGCCATCGCACCACTCTTGCTTAATTATCTGGTTCTAAACTTCAGCGCGCTCCCCAACTGAAATTTAGGTCCAGTTAAACGGCCCCTCGACTTTAACATGTTGTCTAACAGGACAGCCAAGATGATCACAATACCTTTCACCAGGACTTGGACGGGAGATTGCGCCCCCAGCAGAGCCATACCGCTGCTCAAGATCGCCATGATCAATGTGCCGCCGACCGTACCCCAGATTGAACCCAGACCACCGGAGATCGCAGTTCCACCAAGGATGACGCCGGCGATCGCGTCGAGCGGCAGATCGGCCCCGATATCAGGCATTCCGGCGCTCATCAGCGCGGCAAGTATTAAACCTGAAATACAGGCAAAAGCCCCGCTGAGCATATAGGCGGACAATTTGACTTGACTGATGTTTATTCCCGCAACTTTGGCCGCTTCCGGATTGCCGCCGATGGCGCGAACATAAAATCCGAACTTTGTGGTCTTAAACAGGAACAGGCTGAGGGCAAGTATTATCGCCATAATCAAGACCGGAGTCGGAATGACATTGAAAAGAAGACCGTTTCCGAAAAAGTTGTTAAACGCATCACTGACGATTGGGATAGGTGTCCCGTTAGACAGCACCAGCGCCAGTCCGCTAAATATGTACAACGTGGCTAACGTCACCAGAAATGGCTCTATTTTACCTTTTACCGAAATAACACCGTTCATTCCACCCAGCCCGACAGAGAACACTAAACAGATCAGGATCGCGAGCACTAACGGCATTCCCGTATTCAGCAGTAACCCCAGGGATACCCCCACGAGCGCTGCCAAAGAGCCGACTGAGAGATCCAATCCCCCCAAGGTGATCACAAATGTCATGCTGAAAGCAACAATTGCAGTATAGCTCATCCGTTTGAGCATATTTAACAAGTTTGTGGGATAAAGAAAGTAATGATTTAACAGGGCAAATATCAACGAAAGTACCAAAAGAATAACGATTGTCCTATATTTGATTAAGAAATCCAAAAGGGTGTCAGACATCTTTGCCGGTGCCGCCGAGGTCATTAGTCAAGCCTCCTAGTTCCGGAATTCCTCTTGCTTCCATACCGCCATTTCGGCCGCTCAGGACGTCTGTTGGTTTTAGTTTTGCAACGCGGCCAGAGACATGACGCTCTCCTGGGTCGCCTCATCCCTGCCCAGGATTCCCTTCATCTCACCTTCACGCATGACCATGATTCTATCGGTGACACTGATCAGTTCGGGCAGCTCTGAGGAGATCATGATAATTGCCGTTCCTTTTGCAGCGAGTTCACCCATAATGGTATAGATCTCGGTTTTGGCTCCCACATCGATACCCCTTGTCGGCTCATCAAAAAGGATGACCTGGGGCTCAAATTCCATCCATTTCCCTAGCACGACCTTTTGCTGATTCCCGCCCGATAGTGTGTTGATTGGCTGATCAATATTCGTCAATCTAATATTCAACGCTTTCTGTTGCCTCAATGCCTTGTTTCTCATATCTCTCCAGTTGATATAACCAAAGGGGGATTTTTTCTGGGCATTGATCATGTTGATATTCTCCATAACAGGCAGGCAACTGACTATTCCGCTTCGTTTTCTGTCTTCAGTTATAAAAGCAATCTTGTTTCTGATCGCATTCTGGGGGTTTGTAGGTAGGAATTCTTGGCCGTTAAGATAGATCTTGCCGCTTGTGATGGGTCGCATACCAAACAGCGCTTCCAGGATTTCGGTGCGTTTTGAACCCACGAGGCCCCCAATACCGAATATTTCCCCTCTGTGGACTTCGAAGGAGACATTCCTGAACGTTTCCCCGCTCGAAAGATTCTCGACACAAAGAACTACTGCGCCAAGTTCCACTTCATTTTTTGGATAGACGGTCGTAAGCTCCCTTCCGACCACCATTTTGATCAAATCTTGATCGGTGACCTCCGCGGTTTTTACTGTAGCGACTAACCTCCCGTCCCGTAAGACAGAGATCCTGTCAGCAATTTCACCGATCTCATGCAACCTGTGCGAGATATAGATGATTGTAATTCCTTTTCCTCTCAAAGTTTTAATGATAGACATCAGTTTTTCAACATCAGTCTGGGAAATTGAAGAGGTGGGTTCGTCCATAAGAATAATTCTGGCATTGGCACTGATCGCCTTGGCAATCTCGACAATTTGCTGCTGGGCAATGGAAAGCTCTCTTACTATCTGGTCCGGGTTGATATCGTCCTGCCCCAACTCCCCAAGCACCTGTATGGCCAATCTCCTGTAAGCCGCGGTATCCTGCAGCACACCTTTGAAAAGGTCCTGTTTATCCATGACGATGTTTTCAGCCACCGACATCAGCGGACACAAAGTGAGTTCCTGATAAATCGTATGGATCGATGCGTCGATAGCATCCTTCGGCTTTTTAAAAGTGACCTTCCTACCACCAACCTCGATCGTTCCACCATCAGGATTATGATAACCGCTTACTATCTTGATCAGGGTCGACTTTCCGGCACCATTCTCCCCAAGAAGAGCATGTACCTCTCCTTTGTAAAAATCGATATTGATATCTTCCAGAACGGTTACGCCTGTGAAGGACTTCGTGATATTTTTCACTGCCAAGGCAACATTGTCGCTCATTTTAAGGTCACCTTCCGTTTTAACCGGTCTTAAAACATTTTAAGACTTATTCTCAAACTCATGTTTAATTCTATTGAGCTCTTTATAGTTTTGAAAAGACTGTGCAAATTGTCTTCTGCCAGCGCCAGAAGGAACGAACCTATCCTGGTTGGGGGCTGCCTTTTTGATGGCCTCAAGGGGTTCGCTCAGAACCCCCACACCCTTTGCTGCCATCACGGCAGCCCCAAGAGCCGACGCCTCAATTACCGGAACATTGATCATTTCTAGACCAGTTATATTTGCTTTCATCTGCAGTTTGCTTTTTGATCGCGAACCCCCACCGACGCACAGGAGCTTAGTAATTTTTATTCCCGCCCTCTGAAATTGCTCAAGTTGAACATTCACGTCGTAGCAAAGGCCCTCGATAAGACCCTGAGCCAGATCACGGCGCCTCGTATTCAGGGTCAGCCCATAAATCATTCCTTTTGCATTAGGGTCGAAATAGGGGTTTCCGCTTCCGGACCACTGGGGTAAAAAAAGCAATCCACTTGGCGTCGCCGGGTTAAGATCCTTGAGAATGAGGTCGTAAACGTCGATCTCTTTTTCCAGAGCTTCTGAGACAAGATCCCGGGAGAGTTCGTCTCTGAACCATTTCAGCATGCTGCTGCCCGTGAGATTCACGCTGAAAGTTACATACCCGTCATAACCGGGATAACAGGGATAGCGGTTTTCGAACATCACGTCGCTTGTATTGGCATGCTTCATGCAAACGACGATACCCTCCATCGTGCCGTCAATGTCAACCGCGGCCTCGGTATCATCCGCCGTCAGTCCGGCTCCGACCGCAGCGCAGACCATGTCGTGCCCACCGCTGCAAACCGTCGTCTCACCCACAAAACCTAGAGCTTCCGCTATTTCTGGATCCAACTGACCGACAATCCCGCCGGAAGGCAACAGCGCCGGCAACTTGGCCGGGTCAATTCCGGCAGCGCTCAACACCTCGTGAGACCATGCTTTCGCTCTGATATCCATCAACATTGTCCTGGCGGCAACTGAATGGCTTGCCACGGGTGGCATTCCAAGTCTTTCCAGAAGAAAATCCTCGTACGTAGACCACCGTGCAACGCTCTTGAAGGTATCCGGTTCATGCCTCTGATACCACAGAATCTTTGACAGGCTGTTGATAAAAAGAGGAGGCATGCCCGTTATTCCGTAAAGCTTTTTCGCCCCGAATTCTCTGGAAAAAGAATCGATCTCCTCCTGCCCCCGCGGATCGAAATCTACGATGCTGGGCCTGATGGGAGCACCTTTCTCGCTGAGCGGAATCACAATATCGCCCACTGCGGAGATAGCCAGCGCCTTCACGCCGGGGACATTTGCATTCGCCTCTTTGAGCACTTTCCGGACGTTTTTCCAGACAATCAAGGGGTCCAGTTCTAGCCCGTCGCCCTCACAAAGCGTGAGATCGTATTCTCTGTACGCCCGGTAGAGCATGACCAGATTCTCATCGAAGACAACCGCCTTGCACCCCGTCGTTCCGATATCTAGTCCCAGGAAATTCAAGGTCATGCACCTCTCCCCAAGCCTCCGAAAACCTCCATATCCCTTCGCGCAACAGCGACAAATCCATCCGTAATCGCTTTGAGCAATTCAGGTACATCATAGTTGTTTTCATATTTAGGATGCTTGGCAAGATACTCAATTGCATTATCTTTGCCAGCCGCACACATTTCCGTATAAATGCAGATCTTCGTGATGCCTTCCCTGATCGCCTTTTTCATGTCACTGTCAGGTATCCCCGTGCCACCGTGCAATGTCAAATAAACATTTCTACCCTTGACAGCTTCCTTTATCTGCGCCAACCGCTCAAAATCAAGTTTCGGGACCCCTTTATAAAAACCATGAGCATTTCCGATGGAAACGGCCATAATATCAACGTCAGTTCCCTCGACAAACTCCTTTGCCTGCTGCGGGTCTGTCATGATAACCACGTTATCGTCCTTTGACCCGCTATAAGCCCCCACTGCCCCAAGTTCCCCTTCTACAGCCGTTCCGTATTTATGCCCCATTTCCGAGGCGATTTTTGTGTACCGGATATTCTCCTTCAATTCCATCAAAGATCCGTCGAACATCACCGATGTAAATCCCGCCCTGATGCACCTTTCAACTGCTCCCATATCTCCATGGCTCAAGTGAAGGCCCACGGGGACAGAAACCTTGTCAGCCTCAGCGATTGTCACCGCCGCAAGCTCATCGATCGCCACGTACTTTTCAATTATTGCCGGGAGTACTATCAAAATCGGGGTGTTACAACTCTCCGCCAACTTGATCAAAGCGGGTACTTGATCCAGACTGTTAACATTAAAAGCACCGACCGCGTACTTGTTCTTTTGGGCGTCATTCAAAATAAATATTGTATTTCTCATGTATGGCAAAACAATCAGATCCTTTCGTACCGTTTTATTATTAAATCTTCGGGGAACCTTTCTAGAAGACCGTTCCGGCCCTTAATACCTCAGGATTGGCAATAGCATCAGGCATTTTTCCTTCAATCAGCCTCAGGAGATCGTCGACAACCATTCTCGAATGACGGTAGATTACTTCAAGGCCAGCGCCAGCGATGTGGGGTGTGAGAATAACATTATCAAGCTTCAATAGAGGATCGCTTGCCTTGATCGGCTCGTCGTGATGCACATCCAGTGCGGCTCCACCAACTTTACCGGTGGCAATCGCATTTCTCAGCGCCTTTTCATCCACAATACTTGCCCTGGCGTTATTGATGAGATAAACGCCCTGCTTCATCAGTAAAAATTCCTCTTCACCGATCATGCCTTTGTTTGCATCATTTATCTGGGCGTGGATCGAAATGATGTCTGATTCTTTTAACAGTTCAACCAGGTCCACTTTTTTTGCATTCTGCTTGACGAAAACTTCATCCGGCTGATACGGGTCAAACGCAATGACAGTGAGCCCGAATCCAACCGCCCTTTTCGCGACCTCTTGGCCCACAGTCCCAAATCCTATGAGACCATGAATCTTACCAGCCAGCTCAATCCCCTTGCGCGACTGCCACGGTCCCTCATCACTCATATCCCAGATCACGTCTTTGTCGCTGCCGTATTCCTTTTCTACCGCGGTAAACTTGCCGCTTCTCAGCTCACGATCAGTCCGGGTAATCTGACGCACAAGACTGATGATCTGACCCATTGTGAAATCAGCGACCGGAATAGCTTCCCTGCCTTTGGTGTAAGTAACCGGGATCTTGAGCTCCGAACAATAGTCCACGTTAATATTGGCACGCGGGCCGCCCCTGATCGAGCAAATTGCTCTTAACTTTGAGCTATCCAGGACCCTTTTTGTCACAGGCTCGTAACCGACAATCAGCACTTCGCTATCGCCGAGTTCCCGGATCAGAGTGTCTTCATCAAGGATCTCACCCGTGAATCCCCAACCGCCCAGTTTGACATCGTGCCCCATTTGCCTGAGCCTGGCCACAGATTCTTCACTGAAATCCGCCGTAATAAAAATCTTCATCTTCCATCACCGCCCTTCATCATATTTTAAGATCACCTTGATCGACTGCCTTTCCCTGTACAAATCAAACCCTTTTCTCCATTCAGAGAGAGGCAGCGTGTGCGAAATCATCGCCTTCATGTCTATTGAGCCTTTTTGAACAAGTTTGATGCAATTTCTCCATGATATGTAGTTATAACCGAAGTGTCCCTTAATACTGATCGCCTTGTCTATCAGCGGATCAAGAGAAAAATCAAGAGGTCTGGCATCATATCCGATTTTAACGATTTCTCCGTTGGCCCTGCAGATTTCGATAGCAACTTCCGTGACTGCAGCAACGCCCGCGCAATCGGAAACAAGGCCCACGCCTTCCCCCCTTGTTATTTCCCTCACCTTTGCCGCCGCATCTTCCCTGTCCGAGGAGATCGTATGCGTTGCGCCCAGTTTCCTCGCTAGTTCGAAACGCTTTTCATCATTAGAAAGACCGATGGCAATGATATTTGCCGCACCGATTATGCGCGCCACCTGAATAGAAAAGAGCCCGAGGGCGCCAACTCCGAAGACCGCGATGTCGTCGCCCGGAAGAAACCTGGATTCCTGCACAATGGCCATATAGGCGTTGCTGCAGGGATCGAGGATTGCAGCTTCTTCGAAGGAAATGCTATCGGGGATGCGAAAGAGACAAGATGGCATCCTCTTCATGATCTGACCGGGTATTCTGACAAACTTTGAGAACCCTCCGTCCATGCCATACCCGATTCCGAGTCTTTCCGGGCAGCTTAAATAATCTGCCGTTGAACAGGCGTAGCATTTTCCGCAGACAGATCCCGTATTTTCCGAGACGACACAGTCCCCAGTTTTCCAATCTGTGACATTTTTCCCGGTTTGCGCAACAATACCGGAAAACTCATGGCCCAGCACTACCGGCGGGCGCAGCAGATTCGCGTGATGGCCGTCATCAAACGCGATATCAGACCCGCAGATCCCTGCTGCTTTGACCTCAATCAAAAGGTCATCGTCTCCAATTTCCGGAACAGGAACATCACGCAATTCCGTTTCACCCTTGCCGTAACCATACTTAACAACAGCCTTCAACTTCGCATTCTCCTCCTGTTGATAAAGAAGTTAAAACTTTCTGCTAAAAAATACTCTTCAGAATAGAGAATCGGAGTGCCCTTGGCGTCACTGGTAACATGCTTAAAGCCCAAGAGTGGCCACCCTTCACTACAGTGGAATTTTTCAGCCAACTCCTCTGGGCAGTTCAGCGGAAAAATCTCGGTCCTGCCGTTTCCGATCTTCAGATGCGCATCATTTTCAATGAGTTCGTAAAATGACATATTCTCATCGTTTCTTTCGAGGAATACAGGCACCAGAAATGGAGGAAAATAATCGATTGTATAGACAATCGGTTTGCCGTCGGCAGTTCTCAACCTTTTACAGATGATGATGTCGATGCCCTCTCTGATATTCAGGTGTCCCGCAACAGTGCTGCTTGCCTTGATAAGTTCCTTTTCGAAATGACTCACTCCAGGCTCATACCCGGCCGCGATAATCATCTCCGTCAATCCGAGGTTATTATTCAGAGTATTAAATATCTGGGTAATATCACCGCAAATAAAGGTTCCCTTGCCCTGAGCGCTGTAAATAACTCCTGCTTCCCTGTAAACGCCCAGCGCCTCTCTTAACGTCAGGCGGCTGCAGCCGGTCAGCTCCGCCAACTCACTTTCAGGCGGAAGCTTGTCGCCTATGGCCAGGTTATTTTCCTTGATAAACTTGTTCAGTAATCTTAACGCATCCAATTTAGACATTTTATTCCTGGGTTTACTTGTTACTTCCATTTCCACCGGAAAACCTCCCACACTGCAATAGTCGGCATCACCGACCATTAGACGCTACACTGGCTTGTGCAAACACCTCCCGCAGGGCATCGGTTGTACATAATGGTAAGATGTCTTAGAATATATGTATTACTAGTATATTAAGTCATCTGATGTATTTATTCTATACTCCCGATGATGGTTGTCAATAGTTTTTGAAAAAAAATAATAGATCTCCTCAACCTGAGATACCGCAACGTTTTCAGCCGCACTGAAGCTCCACACCGGTCAAGATTTGGGCAAACCGACAAGACAATCGAGTAGGGTAGCGCCGCAGTGGCTTTTTGCGGCGTTAATACCCACAGAACCGCGCATACTGGCCGCGTACAAGGCTCTTAGCAAACTTCAGTCGCTTAATAATAGCGATGCAAGTTACCGACAACAAACGAATCCAGGTCGATTAGCCCAAGCTTGTCAAGACAACTGTTGGGCAGAGCCATGTTTATTAGGGGGGGCCGAGTTATAAATGTATTGTCTTTTAAAAGAGTCATTAAGGTAGTTACATCATATCTCTGGGGACACCAAGAGACGGCCCTTTCGCCCCAGGCCGTCTCCTTGTTTGCTTCCGTGATTTCGCTTACTTGCTCAATATGGTGAGCAGCTTGTAAATCATCGCCGCTGCCTGTGCCCTGGTGGCGTCAGCCTGGGGAGCAAGCGTATCAGCAGTAATACCGCTGACGATACCTGCCTTGACGGCTTCTTCCATTCCAGACACTGCCCAACTACTGACGGATGATCTGTCGCTGAAGGCGTTTAGTTCGGTACCATCAGTGGTAGGGGTCTTGTTCCCCAAGGCTTTTGCTACCATCATGGCCATCTGCTCCCTGGTGATCAGAGCATTTGGAGCAAACATGTTATCGCCCGTGCCTGTTGCCAGGCCGGCATAAACGGCGGCGTTCACGGAGTCATAGCACCAAGTATCTGCTGTCACGTCCGTGAACTGGCCAGTCGTGCCTGTAGTGTTCAGCCCGAGAGCCTTGACCAGCATGGTGGCGAACTCCGCTCTAGTGACTTGGGCATCAGGCTTGAACGTCCCATCCGGGTAACCGGAGATAATGCCCTGGCCGCTCAGACTGCTGATGGCAGCATACGCCCAGTAGGATGATGGGACATCGGAGAATACAGGTGCAGTCGGCGTAGTGGTTGTAGTCGTTGTCTGTGGGCTACGATTCTATTATAGAAAAGAAATACCTTCCTAGATTTGTATTTTTTTCTTGCAAATATGCCATCAAGACAAGCTGCAACAGACATAGCTTCAGCTTTCCTTTGTGCTATTTCCAATATCACGGTACAATTATCCTAGTATAATACTAGGAGATGAATGAAATGCGTTATATGGGAAAAAGAGACGTCTGGGAAAATTGCTACTACAGCACCTATGGAAGGGATGCAGCCCTTCGCTATGGGGAGAGAACATATTGTCACTGTGGCGAGGCTTATAATGTGACTAATGGCCGGAGGGCTTTCCCGGATAGGCCAGTTTGCAGGGATTGGCCGAAGTGCAAGGGGTTAGATTCTGTTATTCGAAAGTCAAGCTAACGGGGTAGTTCTTGGGGAACTGGTTGGTGCTTGGTTTACCGGGCGTGAAATAAAAAATAAGGGGGTATGGCCTCTTTAGCCATACCCCGCCGCGTCTACTAAGCCATTTTCACATAAAGCGCATTTTCCTCAGCTTTATAATCCGCAAAGTAATTGCCAATCTCGCTGATTTTGAAGCCCTCAAAGAATCCCTTTGCATAAACCTTGGTTTTCTTCACCTGAACACCGCCTGCTTTGTCAGCAGGCTTGATGCGAATGCTGCCTGTTTCCTTGTCAAAGGCCAACTCAAGATATTCAGGGTTATTTAACTGCCCCCTGGCAACCTTGTTTAATACTAATGATAGTTTGGATAGTCTGACAACTGGTTTTGGAGCATTATTTGTTCCTCTCATTCAGGGATGATAAACTTCAAATGCCATTCTGTTCACCTCTGTTTTTAATATTTGCTGGATATCCAGGAAATTACTACTTTTTTGGTATCAGCCACATGAACTATAACTCATATTTTTGAAGTATGCAAGTTTTTAGCCTAAAGTTATAGCAAAATGGATTGGCGATGGTGAACTGGCAACTATTTTGTTTACCAAGTAAAAAGCGGGGTAAATTGACTACCCCGCTTCTCTTTTGTACTATTAGCAATTACTTATAGAATCCTACATAACCATACTTGCAATTACGGCAGGCTTTATCATCCTGTTCATTAACAGCTTTAAAGTATGGCATTGTTCTCGGATCACAATTATCTTTACAAAAATTATCATTTGCAATTCTAATTTTGTCATAGCATTCCCCAGCGACTAATTTAAATTCACCAGTATTAGTCTGGTCAAATATTCCAAGTAAGGACTTAAAACTTTTATTACATAAATTACATTTATATTTTTTCATCATATTTTCTCCTTTGATGAATTTAGTTTTTTGTCTCACTTTTTTCAGAATTGAGACAGGGTTGAGACAGTAGTTGAGACAGGCTAAAGTATGAATATATCTATTTATTTTATTATTATTTAGTGTTTGTCTCAGGTGTCTCAACTACGTAGGGATACGGGGGTATTTTTTTCTTTAGCTCCTCCCACTCCGACCCTCAAAAAAAAATTTATACCCCCCTACACCTCCGGAAAAAGTGAGACAGTTGAGACAAAATGCTTTTTATGATGATCTTTTCAGAAAAGTGCCTGTCTCAGGGGTGTCTCAATGCCTCTCAATTCCCTAAAATTGAGACAGGAAATTGAGACACATTAACCATGCTTGAACTCTTCTAAAGCCTCTTTTGTGCTGGCTGTTGCTTTTTCTTTAGCTTCTTCCGTTACTTTTGCAGCAGCCCTTTTTTCCTCACCCGGCTCGTAATCTGAGACAAGCTCGGAGAACCTAAACTGGTATTTCCTGATGTTGATTCTGGGATTATCGTTGAAATCTCTGGCAAACTCAAAACCGACTGCGGCCTTACCACGTTTTCCATTATCAGCGCTGATGTTAATTGCCCTTTTCAGCCACTTGTTCACATCTGGCAAATCCACTTTTATTCCGGGAAGATGTTCCTCTATCCACACCTTCAGATGCAGGTCGGTGATTTCAAAGCAGCCCTCGCCCTGCTCGATTTTCCCTTTGTATTTGCTGCCCTCCGTATTGGTCAGGTCTATTGGGACACGCCCTAAAAGCTCCAGGGCTGCTCTTTTGATTAGTCTGGGAACCAGGCCAGCAGGAGTATTGTCCTCTGCATCCAATTTCTCATCGACCATGGTATCCTTGTAATAGCCAATGAGTGCTTTTTCATACTCGGTGCCGGCCATTTTAGCGATGGTGACAAGGGGACTCATAATCTGGCTCATCCTGGCGCTGATACCATCGAACTTCAACTCCCGGAATGCCTGGTAGACCTCCTGGAAGTGCTCCAGGGCTGACAGGCAGCATTTTGAGGCTATCTCCTTGATTTCGGCCCGGTGCTCTTCCCTGTAGAACTTGGGATCTTCGAGCCTGGTGCCTTCGGGATACTCAAAACTATTGATGAACAGGCAGCGGTCTCCGATTACCGAATCCAGCCCATTAATGTTAGAGATAACCTTGGGGCTGTAAACGGAGTAGGCCCTTGGGATAAAGCCCACCTTGGTATCCCCCTCACAGCGGTAAGCTTTAGCTCCATCCTCGTAACCTGCTTTGAGCACTTCGGCTAAATCGGACATCTGCATGTTGCTGTTTTTATCCGTGATGTTTTCGAGTTCATCTATTATAATGGTGCCGCCTTCTATATCTATTGCCCTGAACAGGGCGGCGCCTGTCATATTGACACCGTATTTCGGGTTGAAGCAGAGCATCTTAATGACTTGATCCAACCGGGACTTTCCGGAGCCCTTCTTCCCGTTCAGGAAAAGGTACGGATAGCACTTGAAGAGCTCGTACTCGACTTTGACACCTGAACCCCTATTTTGAGTGCCATGAAACCCTGAAACCCGCATGAATACTGGATTCATGTTTTGAAAAATCACTTTTTAGCTCAAAATGTAGTGCCACGTATAGTGAATAAT
>Ga0224558_1001154_pt1 | contig 28634 bp, 22 predicted proteins | sample 714S32024metaG_FD_180682 | JGI IMG/M metagenome (GOLD analysis project Ga0224558, IMG submission 180682) | Peat soil microbial communities from Stordalen Mire, Sweden - 717 S3 20-24 | ecosystem: Environmental > Terrestrial > Soil > Wetlands > Peat | place: Sweden: Norrbotten County, Stordalen... | reverse complement strand
GTGTCGAGGCCACGGCCCGGAAGTGGGCGGCCAGGCCGGCCGGAGAGGGACGGTTGTAGTACGGGGTCACCACCAGGACGCCGGCGGCGCCCGATGCCTTGGCCTCGTTGGTCAGCATGACCGAGTGGGCGGTGTCGTTGGTGCCGGTCGATGCGATGACGGGGACGTCGACCGCCTCCACCACCGCCCGGAACAGGGCGATCCGTTCCTCATCGGTGAGGACGGGACCCTCGCCGGTCGTCCCGGCCACGACCAGGGAGTCGCTGCCGGAAGCAGCCAGGTGCCGGGCGACGGTCGCCGCACCGTCGAGGTCGATGGCGCCGGCGTCGTCGAACGGGGTGACCATGGCGGTCACCACCGTCCCGAAGCGCGACATCGACATCTCAGCCCCTCGGAGCAGAAAGAGGGAACGGTGGCGTCGTCACGGTCCCGCAGGCTACCAGCAGCTGCCGGCGACGCCGGCGGGGAGGGCGCCCCGCCGGGTCTCAGGTGGGGACGCGATCCATCGGGGGGACCGACGCCAGGGCGTCGTACTCCTCGGTGGTGTCCACCCACGACTCGAACTCGATCACGCCCAGCTCGGTGAATTTCGTCCGGAGCCAGCCGTCGGCGGCGTCGAGCAGCCCCAACTTCTTGCAGTTGGGGACGATCTTGGAGAACAGCAGGGCCTGGAAGGCAGCGCGGTCGGGAGCCTGCTGGACGAGCGGCACGATGGCCTTCGGATCGACCCCCATCCGGTCCCACACCTCCTGTTGGAGGAACCTGTCCCGCATCCTCACCGCTGCCTCGAAGGCAAACTCCTGGCGCTCGCGGAGCTCGGCGGCGCCGAGCCCTTCGTAGTACTCCTGCAGGCTGAGGACGCCGAAGGCGACGTGGCGTGCCTCATCGGCCATGACATACCGGAGCAGCTGCTTGAGGAGTGGATCGCCGGTCATCTGTTGCATGAAACCGAAGGCGGCCAGGGCCAGGCCCTCGACCATGATCTGCATCCCGAGGTAGGTCAGGTCCCAACGCGAATCGGCGATGATGTCGTCCAGGAGCATCCGGAGATGCGCATTGACCGGATAGTGGCCGGAGAGCTTCTCGTCGAGGTACTTGCCGAACACCTCGACATGGCGGGCCTCGTCCATCACCTGGGTGGCTGCGTAGTACTTGGCGTCGATCCAGGGCACGGACTCCACGATCTTGGCCGTGCAGATGAGGGCTCCCTGCTCACCGTGGAGGAACTGCGAGAGGGTCCAGTTCTGGCTCTCGACACCGAAGGCCACCCACTCGTCCTCGGACCACTTCTCCACCGGGGTGCCGGTGAGGTCGAAGCCGGCGGTGATCCCGCCATTGGCCTCAGCCTGCTCCCTCACCAACTTCTCCTGGTCGACCTCGATCTCCCACGGCAGGTCGGTCTCGCCGTTCCACTGGGCGTTCTTGGCCTTCTCGTACAGCTTGTTCAGCTTCGGGCGGGCGCCCTTCTCGTAATCCCAGGTGAAGATGGAGTCGTAGTCCGAATGCACCACGTGGCGACCGTCGGCCTCCTCGGTGCCCACGACCGACAGGATCGCCTCGAAGTCGTCGATCTCGGCTCGGCCGATGATCTTCTCAGTGCTGCTCATTTCGGTTGTCATGAAGGTCCCTCCCTGGAGACGGTTGGTCGAGTGCTCGGTCAGGTGATCGGTCGGTGGGCCGCCGTGCCCACGCTGCTTCCGGGCGCCGGGTCGTCGCCGGCACCGGGGCCGCGCCCCGACCCGAACGGGGTGATGTCGATCGCCGTGGTGACCTCGGTCGCGTGCAGGGCGCGGATCCCCGGGAGCACGAAGGTGTCCACCAGGTGCCCGGTGTGGACGGCGTCGGTGAGATCCCACCGGTCCGAGGGTGCGATGGCGTAGGAGAGGACGATGCGGGTGGCCCACTCGGCGACCCGTCCCGCCTCCTTCGGGCTCATCCAGCGGGCCAGGAACGGCGCAGCGAAGCGCGAGGCGGCCGCCAGCAGCCGGTCGGACTCGTCGAAGGCCAGGTGTCCCAGTACCATCTCGGGCTCGTGCTCCACCAAGTAGTGGAGGGCCGCATGCCCCTTGATGCGGGTGGCGGCCTCCACGATGCCGCCGACCAGGGCCCCAGCCAGATCGTCGGCGGCACCGAGCCGGACCCCGAGTGCCGAGAACAGTCGGGCCATCTCGGTGTCGACCACCGCGGACAGCACCTCGTCACGGCCACCGGGAAAGGCCCGATAGACCGTGGCCCTCGAAACCTTTGCCTGCCGGGCGATATCGTCCACCGTCGTCTTGAGCGTGCCGTGGCGGGCCAGGCATGCCAGGGTGGCGTCGATGATCCGGACCCGGTTCGGAGAGCTCGGGGTCGCGACCTCGGTCGCCGCGTCGTCGGCGGGGGCACGTTCGCCCGTCTCGCCGTGCACCACGTGGAGTGCAGCCCCCTGGATCACCACGGATGGAACGCTAGGTCGTTATTTGTCTCATTGTCAACGCCTTCCCCCTGCGGACCTCACCGGGCCGGGAGTTCCGGCCCCACCACACCGGCCAGCAGCTCGGCCCGGACCAGCTGTGCCACCTGGGCGGGGTCCTCGAGGTCCCATCGTCCCGGAGCGGACATGTAGGAGATGACCATCCGGGCCAGGAAGTCGGCGGCCTCCTTGAGGTCGACCCCGACTACCACCCCCCGTTGCTCGAGGTAGGGCTCGAGGAAGACGGCGATGCCGTCACGGATCCGGACGCTCTCGATGGTCAGCGCGGGCAGGAGCGTCTCCGGTTCGGTCTGCATGACGCGCTGCAGCACCTCGTGCTCGATGATCGACCGGTGGGCGAACATGATGCCCCGCTCCATGACCTGCTCGAGGCTCTCGGCCCCCCGGACCTGCTCGTACAGCCGGGCGAAGAACTCGAGCGTCGCCCAGGCGATCACCGCGCTGACGAGCTCGTCGCGGCCTCCGGGGAACACCCGGTACACGGTGGCACGGGAGACCTTCGCCTCACGGGCGGCATCCTCCACGGTCGTCTTGGCGATGCCCCACCGGGCCACGCAGGCGTACGTGGCCTCGAGGATCCGCTGGCGGGTGTCGTCCATCCGACGCGTCCGTCCCGGTCAGAGACCGAGGAGCGGCTCGAGACCGACGGTCAGCCCCGGTCGGGTGGGTACGGCCCGGACCGCCAGGACCACGCCATCCATGAACGACTCCCGGTCGTAGGAGTCGTGTCGGATGGTGAGGCTCTGGCCGACTGCGCCGAGGATCACCTCCTGGTGGGCGACCAGGCCGGGGAGGCGCACCGAGTGGATGCGGATGCCGGCCGGCCCTGCACCACCTCGCGCACCGTCGACCACCCGGGTGATCGTGCGGTCGTCCGGGAAGTCGTGGGCGGCGCACGACTCCCGTGCCGCGGCCATGCGTTCGGCCGTGGCCATCGCCGTACCCGAAGGAGCGTCGAGCTTGCCGGCGTGATGGAGCTCGATGATCTCGGCACCTTCGAACCACGGGGCCGCGACCTCGGCGAACTTCATCATGAGGACCGCTCCGATGGCGAAGTTGGCGGCCACGATGCAGTTCGGGGCGCTCGATCCCGGTCCGGCGAAGGCCCGGGCCAGCTGCTCGAGGTCCTGCTCGGTGAACCCGGTGGTGCCCACCACCGCGTGCATCCCGGCCCTCGAGCAGAAGTCGAGCGTCTCCCGGGCCGCGTCGAGGCGGGTGAAGTCCACCACGACCTCGGTCCCCGCCGCGGTCAGTGCGTCCAGCTCCCCGGCGACGGTCAGTTCCCCGCCGGTGGCACCGATGAGTTGGCCCAGGTCGGCCCCGTGGTGGGCCGGGTCGACTGCCACCACCAGCTCGAGGTCGGGCTGGCTCAGGACGGCCCGGCACACCGCTCGACCCATCCGGCCCCCGGCCCCAACGACTCCGACTCGCATGGCGGCCACCCTACCGTCGGCGGGTGCCGCGGCCCCGGACCGCCGACCCGCCTGGGTCGTCAGCCCAGTCGGAGTGCGGCAGTGTCGAAGTCGGACTCCTCGAACGGCCCGACCACTGACAGGGTCCTCGGGGCGGCCACCAGCTCCGAGGCGGCGTCGTGGATCTCGTCGAGGGTCAGTGCCTCCACCCGGGCCAGGACCTCGTCCACCGAGAGGATCTCCCCGTGCAGCAGCTGACTCGCACCGATGCGGCTCATCCGCGCCCCGGAGTCCTCGCAGGCCAGGAGGGTCTCGGCACGAAGGTTCCCTTTGGCGATGGCCAGCTCGCGCTCGGTGATCCCTTGATCACCGAGCTGGTCCAGCTCCGAGGAGATGATGTCGAGGACCTCCGCCACATGCTCGGGCGCGGTCCCCATTCCCACGCTCACCGAACCGGCGTCCTGGTAGGCGACCCGTTCCGACCACACGGAGTAGGCCAGCCCGCGGCGCTCCCTGATCTCCTGGAACAGGCGGCTGGAGAGTCCCCCACCCAGCACGTGGTTGAGCACGGCCAAGGCGTAGCGCCGGCGGTCGAACCGGTCCACCGAGCGCGAGGCGAGCACCACGTGGGCCTGCTCGGTCGCCCGGCGGATGACCCCCACGGGCACCACCGAGGTGTCGGGTCCGCTGCGATCCGGTCTCGTGCCACCGGTGGGACCGGTGAACCTCGACTCCAGTCCGTCGGCCACCGCCTCGTGCTCGAGGTCGCCGGCCACCGCAACGACCATGTTGGCCGGCCGGTAGTGGGCGCCGAAGAACTGACGGATGTGTCCGGCATCCATGCCCGAGACCGACTCGTGATCACCGAGCACCTCGCGGCCCAATGGATGACCGGGGAACAACAGTGCCGAGCTCTGCTCGGCCGCCTCGTCGGAAGGCTCGTCGGCGTGCATCAGGATCTCGTCGAGGATCACCTGCCGCTCGGCCTCGAGATCATCGGGGCGCAGGGCCGGCTTCCACATGATGTCCGAGAGGATGTCGAGGCCCAGCGGCAGGTGTTCGGCCAGCAACCGGATGTAGAAGGACGTGTACTCCTTGGTGGTGAAGGCGTTGAAGTCCCCGCCCACCTCGTCAACCATCTCGGCGATCGCCGATGCGGTGCGGTCGGCGGTCCCCTTGAACAACAGGTGCTCGAGGAAGTGGGATGCCCCGGCCTCACCGGAAGCCTCGTCACGGGCCCCGGTCCCCACCCAGAACCCGATGCACACCGAGCGGGCGTCCTTCATGGGCTCCGTGGCCAGCGACAGTCCCGACGGCAGGACCTCGGTGCGGATCACCGGGCCCGTTCCGCCCGCACCGTGACCGCTGCGCACCGGCCGGCGGCCGGACACCCCTCGATGGCGGCTCGAACAGCCACCATCCGGGGGCCACGCGTCGTCAACGCCGGCGGCGACCACCCCGGCCGCCTCCGCCACCTCCGCTGGGGCGGTCCGAGGGCTCGGACACCGACGGGCCGAGGTCGCCGAACTCCTCGACCAGCTCGACCTCGAAGGCCTCCTCGAAGGATGCCGCGCCCGAAGGTGCCGGCGACGCCTCGGCCGGCCGTCGACCGCGGTCGGAACGCTCGGGGCGGTCGCCCGGATCGGCGTGGTCCCCCCGCGAACGGCCCCGTCCCCCACCGTCGCCGCGACCGGAGCGGTCGCCACCGCCCGACTCGGCGCCGGCGGGCGCCTCGCCGGCCAGGGAGAGGGACACCTTGCCCTGGGGATCGATGTCGTCGACCTTGACCTCGACGGGCTGTCCGAGTTCGAGGACGTCCTCGACCCGCTCGACCCGCTTGCCCTGGCCGATCTTCGAGATGTGGAGGAGGCCGTCCCGTCCCGGGAGGATGTTGACGAAGGCGCCGAACTTGGTGATGTTGACCACCTTGCCCTGATAGGTGGCGCCCACCTCGGCGAGCGGCGGGTCGAGGATCGTGGAGATCCGTCGACGGGCCTCCTCGACGGCCGTGCCGTCCTTGGCCCCGATGGTGACCGTTCCCACCATGCCGTCGTCGTCGACGGCGATGTCGGCCCCGGTCTCCTGCTGGAGCGCATTGATGACCTTGCCCTTGGGCCCGATCACCTCACCGATCTTGTCCATCGGGATCTCGAAGGAGATGATCTTGGGCGCCGACGCGGCCACCTCGCCTCGCGGCTCGGCGATGGCGGCGGCCATCACGTCCAGGATGGCCAGGCGGGCGTCCTTCGCCTGCAGCAGCGCCTTGGTCAGCACGTCCAGCGGAAGGCCGTCGATCTTCGTGTCGAGCTGGAGCGCGGTGACCACGTCCTTCGTGCCGGCCACCTTGAAGTCCATGTCGCCGAAGGCGTCCTCGGCCCCGAGGATGTCGGTGAGGGTGACATAGGTGCCACCGTCGTAGACGAGTCCCATGGCGATGCCGGCAACCGGCGCCTTGAGGGGAACGCCCGCCGCCATCATCGACAGGGTCGACCCGCAGACCGAGGCCATCGACGTCGAGCCGTTGGAGGCGAGGACGTCGGACACCAGTCGGAGCGTGTAGGGGAAGTCCTCCTCGTAGGGGACCACCGGCAGCAGGGCCCGCTCGGCCAGCAGGCCGTGGCCGATCTCCCGGCGCTTGGGCCCACGCATGAACCCGGTCTCGCCGGTGGAGAAGGGGGGGAAGTTGTAGTGGTGCATGTACCGCTTGTGCTCATCGGGCGTGATGGTGTCGAGCAGCTGGTTCATCCGGGGCATGCCCAGGGTGGTCACGTTGAGCACCTGGGTCTCGCCACGTTGGAAGAGCGCCGAGCCGTGGGCTGTCGGGAAGAGGTCGACCTCGGCCGAGAGCGGACGGATCTCGGTGGTGGTCCGGCCGTCGATCCGGAGGCCCTCCTCCACGATCCGCTTGCGGACCAGCTTCTTCGTGAGGCTCCTGACGGCGGCCTTGATCTCCCCGTCACGATCGGGGAACTCGCCGGCCAGGCTCGCCTTGACGGTGGCGGTGGCCGCGTCGAGCGCGGCATTGCGCTCGGCCTTGGCCACGATCTTGTTGGCCTCGGCCACCGGTCCGGTACCCACGGCCTCGACCCGCTCCCACACGTCGTCGCCGTAGTCGGAGGAGGTGGAGTACTCGATCGGCACGATCGGGCCGTGGGCGGTGACGTAGGCCTCGGCCATCTGGCGCTGGAGCACGATCGACTCGCGGATCCACGTCTTGGCCGCCTCGAGGCCGTCGGCCAGCACCTCCTCGGTCACCTGGGGGGCGCCCTCGTCGTAGTACTGGAACGAGCGCTCCGAGCCGCCGGCCTCGACCATCATGATGGCGATGTCGGAATCGTCGGCGTCGCTGAGTGCCCGGCCGGCCACGACCAGCTCGAAGGTCGAGTCGTCACCCTCCTCGAAGGTCGGGTGTGGGATCCACTGCCCGTCCGTCGAGTAGGCCACCCGGACCGCCCCGATGGGGCCCTCGAAGGGGATGCCCGAGATCATCAGCGCCGCCGAGGCGGCGTTGATGGCCAGGACGTCGTGGGGATTGACCTGGTCGGCGCCGAAGATGGTGCCCACCACGTGTACCTCGTTGCGGAACCCCTTGGGGAACGAGGGACGCAGTGGCCGGTCGATGAGGCGGCAGGTGAGGATGGCCTGGTCCGACGACTTCCCCTCCCGCCGGAAGAACGAGCCGGGGATCTTGCCCGCCGCGTAGGTCCGCTCCTCGATGTCGACGGTCAACGGGAAGAAGTCGGCGCCTTCCCGGACGGAGCGGGCCGCGGTGGCCGTGGCCAGCAGGACGGTGTCGCCGATCCGGCCGACGACGGCTCCGTCGGCCAACTGCGCCAACTTGCCGGTTTCGAATGTGAGTGTGCGATCGGTGCCGCTGATGGGCGCCGAAACGGTTATGGCGTCTGACATGACGCTCCTTGTTGCTCGGGGACTCCCCGAGCCAGCTCCCAGTTGTCGACCACACCGCAGCCTCTGTCGGGGCGGGGTGATCGGCAACTGGTGACTGACCTCGGTGGGAGCCCAATCTGTGTGGTGTGTGTACGGCGGCCACCGTGGTGACCGGCCGCTTGTGCTGCAGGCTGGCACGGTGCCGGCCTGCGGTCCACCGGCGGGACGCCGGAGGAGAAATTGCGACCGCCCGGCCGAAGCCGGGCGGAGCGACTGGTAGCCGTCTAGCGGCGGAGGCCGAGGCGACCGATGATGTCCCGGTAGCGCTCGACGTCGTTGTTGCGGACATAGTCCAGAAGGCGCCGGCGACGGCCGATCAGCATCAGGAGCCCACGGCGGGTGTGATGGTCACCCTTGTGCACCTTGAGATGCTCGGTCAGGTGCACGATGCGCTCGCTCAGAATGGCGATCTGCACCTCGGGTGAGCCGGTGTCCGTCTCGTGGAGACGGTACTCGGAGATTGTGGCCTGCTTGTCTTGCATGTGGGGAATCGACCTCTGATGTCTTCGGAATGGCCGACGGACAGGACACGTCAGCGAGACAATCCTAGCAGGATCGCCCTTCGAGGGGCATCTCCGCCCCGATCGCCGGCCTGGCCGGCCCGTGGCTCGACGATGGACCGGTGCGGGCCCTGAGGACCCGATCCCGGTCCTTCACCGCCGGAGACACGACCAGGGGCCCAGCGGGCCCCTGGTCGGAGACGTCTACTTGTTGGGCTGGGGCGTGATCCTGAGGTAGGGCTTGAGGGCCTTGAATCCCTTGGGGAACCGCTCCTTGGCCTCCTCGTCCGAGACGGCCGGCACGATCACCACGTCCTCGCCGTCCTTCCAGTTGACCGGGGTGGCTACCTTGTAGTCGGCGGTCAGCTGCAACGAATCGAGCACCCGGAGCACTTCCTGCACGTTCCTCCCGGTGGACGCCGGGTAGGTCAGGGTCAGCTTGACCTTCTTGTCCGGGCCGATGATGAACACCGACCGAACCGTGGCGGTGTCGCTCGCATTCGGGTGGATCATGTCGTACAGGTCGGCGACCTTGCGATCCTCGTCACCGATGAGCGGGAAGTTGAGCGCCGTGCCCTGGGTCTCCTCGATGTCGCCGGCCCATTTGCCGTGCGAGGTGACATCGTCGACCGACAGGCCGATCAGCTTGGTGTTCCGCTTGTCGAACTCGCCCTTGGCCGCCGAGAAGGCACCCAGCTCGGTGGTGCAGATCGGGGTGAAGTCCTTGGGGTGGGAGAACAGTACGCCCCAGCTGTCCCCGAGGTACTCGTGGAAGTTGATCGTGCCCTCGGTGGTCTCCGCGGTGAAGTCAGGGGCTTCGTCGCCCAGACGGATTGCCATGTGATGCTCCTTCTTTGTGCTGTGAGCCTTCGATGTGCTTTCGGGTGGGTTTTGCGCGAGCCGGGCCAGGTGGACACCGGATCACCTCGCCAGCCCAGGCTAGCCGACGCCGTCCCAATTGTCGACCGACTGAGTCGAGTTTTGCCGGGCCCCCGGGGCACCCGGTGGGAGGGGTCCCGGAGCGGTCCGGTCGGTACCATGCTGTCATCATGACCTCCAGCCTGCAGATCACCCGAGAGGGCCCGGTGACTGTCGTCGCCATCGACCGGCCCGAGCGTCGGAACGCCGTCGACCCGGCCACGGCCACCGCCCTGCTCGAGGCGTTCGGGGACTTCGACGCCGACGATGCCGCGTCGGTGGCCGTCCTCACCGGAACCGGAGGCACCTTCTGTGCCGGCGCCGACCTGAAGTCGGTGGCGACGGGCGACCGGCACCGGGTGGCCGAGGACGGTCACGGGCCGATGGGGCCGACCCGGCTGGAGCTGTCCAAGCCGGTGATCGCGGCGGTCGAGGGCTTCGCCGTGGCCGGGGGCCTGGAACTGGCCATCTGGTGCGACCTCCGGGTGGCGGCCTCCGGGTCGACGTTCGGCGTCTTCTGCCGGCGCTTCGGGGTTCCCCTGGTCGACGGGGGGACGGTCCGCCTCCCCCGGCTGATCGGGCACGGTCGCGCCCTCGACCTCATCCTGACCGGACGGGAGGTCCGGGCCGACGAGGCGCTGGCGTTCGGACTGGTCAATCGGGTGGTGCCGGAAGGTACCGCCCTCGAGTACGCCGTCGGCTGGGGCCGGCAGCTGGCCGCCCTCCCCCAGCGGTGCCTCCGGAACGACCGGCTGTCGACGGTGGCCCAGTGGGGCTTGTCCGCTGCGGACGCCCTCGTGATCGAGGCCCGCTACGCACTGGACAGCCTGGCCTCGCCCGACGCAGCGTCGGGGACTGCCCGCTTCGCCGCCGGTGCCGGCCGCAGCGGCTCCACCGTCGATCCCTCCATCGGTTGACGCCGCCGATGACCGATGTGGCGGCATTCGACTTCGACGGCACCCTCACCGCGGGAGGAAGCGTGTTCGGCTTCCTGACGGCGGTGACCGACCGGCGCACGGTCCTCGCTGCCTCGCTGGCCCTGGCCCCCCGTCTGGTTCACGCGGCGATCGCCGGAGGCCACACCGCAGACCGCACGAAGGAGCTGTTGTTCGAGCGGGTGCTGGCCGGTATGCCGGTCCACCACATCGAGGACGTGGCCGGCCGGTACGGAGCGGAGCATCTGGCGGCCAACCTACGGGCGGACGTCCGCGATCGCTTCGAGTGGCACCGCGCCCGCGGCGACCGGTTGGTCATCGTGTCCGCCTCCCCCGAGCTCTACGTCCGGGTCGCCGGCGACCGGTTGGGCGCCGACGAGGTGATCGCCACCCGCCTGGCCGTCGACGAGCAAGGGATCCTGACCGGCCGGTACCAAGGGTCCAACTGCCGTGGCGAGGAGAAGCTCCGCCGCCTGCAGCAGTGGATCGAGGTGTCGGGGACCCCCCCGGGAAGGCTCTGGGCCTACGGGAACAGTCGAGGCGACCTCCGGATGCTGCGGTTCGCCGACGTGGGGGTCGACGTCGGGCGGCTGGGTCCGGTCGGCCGGCTCAGGTCGTTCCCCCGCCTCGACCAGACCGGGCCGGACGGGACCTGTCGCTGACCGGCGCTGGCCGACGGCTCACAGATACTCCTTCTTGCGCATCCACACCAGGACGAACCATCCCCAGATCGGAGGGAGGTAGGCGGTGAACAGGCGCTGGACGAAGACGGCGGCCACGGCGTCCGACTCGTCGATGCCCGCCGCCGTCAGTCCGAGGATCATGCCGGCCTCGACCACGCCCATCCCCCCGGGCACCGGCGAGATGCCTCCGAGCATGGAGCCGAGGGTGAGGACGACGATCAGCGTGGCCAGGTTCAGCCGGTCGCCGAAGGCATGCAGCGACGCGCCAAGGGCCATGGCCACGAAGAGCTGGGCCGCCACGTTGCCGCCGAAGATCTCGACCAGGTTGCGCGGATGCCCGGCCAGGACCTTGAGATGTGCCCACACCTCCCCCGCCTTGGGACGCAACTTCTCGGCCGCCAGTCGTCGCCAGCGGGGAACGGCGAACACCAGCCCGAGCGCCACCCCCACCCCGACCACGGCGATGACGATCAGCCAGACCAGCCTCGACCCGCTCCCGCTGCTGGCGCTCGTCGGCTCGTTGAAGTTCAGGCTCCCGAGGGCCAGGGGCAGGGCGATGAGGAAGAGCGCGCCCTTGACGATCCAACTGGCCGTGCTCACCAGGACGCCCGAGCTCACCGCGATGGTGGGCGTGTAGCCCTCCTGCTGGAAGAACCGCACCCTGGTGGCCAGGACGGCCATCGATCCACCGGCCAGGCCGACGAAAGTGTCGGAGAACTCGAGGGCGACGGTGCGGCCGTAGGGAAGCGGGTCGGTCACCGAGCCCACCGTGGTCACGGCGATCGCCGGGTACGCAGCCTGGGCCAGCACGAAGACCAGCACCACCCACCCCCAGGCGGCCCCGGTGATCGTGCTCCACGACTTGGTCACGTTGATGAGCACGCCGATCAGTGCCCAGCCCCCGATCAGGGTCCCGACGACCAGGGCCAGGGTGACCCAGCTCACCCGGCGCGGCTCGATCAGCTTGGGAACCTCCACCCCGGCGGCTGCAGCGCCCTGCTCCCTGAGCTCGTTGAGGATCGCCTTCTTCCGGCGGAGGCTCTTCGAGGCCGACGAATCGAGGGCGGCACGTTGCAGGAACGGCAGCGCGTCGACGACCGCGGCCATCGGCACCGACCTGCCGGCCGAGCTGATCGTGCGCTCCGGACCCGCCACCAGCGACACGGCGGCCAGTGCCGCGGCCATGTCGCGGTTCAGCTGCTCGCCGGTGGCCACGGTCGACGCCATCCGGAAGTCTACGAACCCGGCGTCGCCTTTCTCGTCGATCACGATGGTCTCGGTGGACAGGGAGCCGTGGGCGATCCCAGCGGCGCGGAGCACCCGCAGCTGGCCGAAGATGCTGTCGAGCGCACCGTCGTCGATCTCCGGACCGGTCGGAACCTGGTCGCCAGGGATTTCGGGGCCGGGGCGCTCGGCAGCGGCGTCGGCCCCGTCCGGTTCCTTCGGTGGCGGGACGTAGGCCGCGAACGTTGTCAGCGGTGACCCCCGGGGGGGACGGGTGACGAGCAATGCATCGCGGGCGGGGCCGGCCGGACCGGCGGCCAGCACCTCGGACACACGGGCGCCGGACCTCCCGGCCATCAGGGTCAGGTAGGCCTCGTGCTCGACCTGCTGACGCCGGGTCAGCGTCAACGTCGGTCCGGAATCACGATAGAAGAGGAATCGCGCCGTCTTGGCCAGGAGTTGGGCATCCGAGGCGTCGCGGCCGTACACGGACACGTCGACGTGATCCCCGTCCACTTCGCCGTCGAAGCGGCCCACCCCCCACTCCTGGCCGGTGACCGGAGTGATGTCGACCGCCGCGATCTCAAGATCGCCGAGCAGCTGGCGCACCTCTTCGGTCGAGGGGAGGCCCAGCGGTGACCCGAAGATCAGATGGACCAGTGCTGTCATGCCCCAGCCGACGGCCAGGCTGACCAGGATCGCCACCGGCAGCCCCGAGCCGTTCACCACCGCAGCCACGGCCAACAGGCCGAGCGCCAGCTCGATGCTCCGCTGCAACCACCGGCTGACATAGGGAAGTGCCGCGGTGGCGACCGCCACCGTGGCGGCCACGCGGGCCACGGGAAAGGTCAGGTCGAACTGGTGGAGCGACGACGTCGGTGGGCGCCCGCCGCTGGCACCGAGCACCTGGGCGGCGATCAGACAGACCAGCCAGGCCGCCACTCCGGATACTCCGATGTCCCGGATCACCGACGTTCTGCGGGACATCAGCGCCAGCGTGGCGATGAGGACGATGACGCCGATGGACGCGGCCCACCAGATGGCGGTGATCAACCAGCGGAGCCCGTTGGGGGGCGAGGACAGCGTCGTGGCGATGACGTGCTCGGCTCTGGAGTCGGCCCGCGTCATCAGCCAGCCCACGAACACGACGATGGTGGCGATCCCGAGCCGGATCCCGTCGGAGCCCCGTCGACGGGTCTGTCCGTCGCCCACCGGTGCGAGGAAGATGGCCCGCCACGGCCGACCGTGCGACGTCCGCCCCGAGGGCGTCTGATCCGCACCGGATGCGGCCGGGCGCACGGCGACGACCCCGGACCTCCCCGTCGACTCCGGGGCGGTCGACGGGCCGGCATCACGCCCCGGGTCGCGGATCTCGTTCATGGCAGTGGGAAGACTAGGACCTGGCCGCGATCGGCTCGGACATCCCGGTCCCCCCATCGGTCATCGAACGGGCCGGGCGGCGACCCGATGGGTGGCGGGGGCCGTCGTGCCTCAACCGGCAGCGGAGCCGTAGAAGTTGCCATCCCCGAAGGTGAAGATGCCCCCGTCGGAGGCCACCAGCCAATAGCCGCCGCCGTCGGGGTTGGCGGCCATGCCGACCACCGGCTCGACCAGGGGGAGGCTGCCGGTCGACCCGTGGAACTGGGCGTCGCCGAACGAGAAGATCCCGCCGTCGGAGGCCACCAGCCAGTAGCCGCCGCCGTCGGGGGTGGAGGCCATGCCCACCACCGGCCGGTTGAGCACCAGGCTGCCGGTCGACCCGTGGAACTGGGCGTCGCCGAACGAGAAGATCCCGCCGTCGGAGGCCACCAGCCAGTAGCCGCCGCCGTCGGGGGTGGAGGCCATGCCCACCACCGGCCGGTTGAGCACCAGGCTGCCGGTCGACCCGTGGAACTGGGCGTCGCCGAACGAGAAGATCCCGCCGTCGGAGGCCACCAGCCAGTAGCCCTTGCCATCGCGGGTGGAGGCCATGCCGACGATCGGTTTGTTGAGGACCAGGCTCCCGGTCGAGCCGTAGAACCCGGCATCGCCGTAGGTGAAGACCCCGCCGTCGGAGGCCACCAGCCAGTAGCCGCCGCCGTCGGGAGTCGAGGCCATGCTGACGACGGGGCGGCTTAGTGGCAGTCCGTCCGCCGAGCCCTGGTAGGAGGCGTCGCCGAAGCCGAAGACACCTCCGGCGCTCCCGGCCACCCAGTATCCGTGGCCGTCGGGGGTGGATGCCATGCCGACGGCCGGGCTGTCGAGCGTGCTCCTCGTGGTGAACCAGTCCGACTTCAACCCGAGGGCACCGGCGAAGGCGTCGCCGGTCAAGGCCACGTTCTGGGCTGAGCCCACCAGGGTCATGGTGGTGACGCGGCCGCCCCAGTCGCCGTCGCCGTTGCGTCCGGTGATGGTGATGGACTGGAGGGTGCCCAACTGGGGCCAGGTGGCGTCGATGGTCGAGACGGGGATCGAAGCCGTCCAGGCGTGGTTCGGGTTGCAGGCACCCGGCACGCAGACCGAGTCCCCGGTGTCCACCACGCCCGGGAAGGCACCTGGGGCGGTGTACCCGCCCGTCGAGGCCGAGTACTGGGTGGCGGCGATGGCCCCACCGGCGAACTCCATCACCTGGCTGGCCGTGTCGGCGACCGCCAAGTCGGTGAGCGGGCTCTCGTTCAGCGTCCCCCGGTAGGTCTGGCAGTCGAGGTCGCAGGTGTCGGCGTAGCCGCCGTAGGAGCCGAGACCGGACATGACGTACGAGCGGGCCGCCACCGCCTGGGCCTCGAGCTCCTGGAATCCCCACGCCTGGCCCTGCGGTCCGGCCCTGCCGAGCGTGCCCCAACCCTCCGCCGACTCGTTGGGGACCACGCCGGAGACGTACTCCTCCAGCGGCAGGGTGTTGACGGTACGCGGCGCGCTGTCGGAGTTGTAGGTGGCCTCGATGGTGCCACGGACACTCAGACTGGGTCCGGCCTGGCACAGCTGGAGTACCTCGGACGCCGTGTTCGGATTACCCAGCCCGGGCGTCTGGCTCGGGGTTGCCACCGGGTTGGTGGCCGTGGTGACGACCGGCCCCCAGCCACTGCCTCCGTTGCAACCACCGCCGACCTGGATGGTCCACCTCCCTGCCCCTCCCGGCCCGGGGCTGATCGGGAACATCAGCGCGGCCTGGCCCCCCAGGAAGGTAATACCGGCCACGGTGAACGGAGCGTCCGAGGTCACGATCACCGGGTTGTCGTTGTTCTCGGTCAGGGCCACCGATACCTGGTGGGCCTCGTCCGCGGCCTGGAGGCCTTGGAGGGTGGTCCCCCCGTAGTAGTGGTCGAGGATCGGCTGATAACCGGTCTGGGCGAGGGCGTAGCCGAGCGCCCCCCACTGCCCCATGCCATGGCCATGGCCGTAGCCGTGCCCGCTGAAGGAGACGGTCGCCGACGGGTAGGCCATCGCCGGCGACGGGACCACGGTGATCCCGGCTGCCGAGCCGGCCACCAGTAGGGCCACCGCGGCGAGCGACCGGGCCCCGTGCCTGCCGCGGAGGCAGCCGACCATGCTCCGATGTCTTGGTTTCACAGCCACCTCGGGGGCCTCGGTACCGTCACCCTGCCGTCCAGCGGGGGACGCCGGATCAGTCGACACCGTTGTTGACCGCGCCCAACACCCCCGGCACCGACCCGTAGAAGCCCACGTTTCCGAAGGCGAAGAGCCCCCCGTCAGCCGCCGAGAACCAGTAGCCGCGTCCGCCGGGCGCCGCGCTCATGCCGACGACCGGTTGGGCCAAGGCCAGCGACCCGGTCGAGCCGTAGAAGGGCGCGTTGCCGAAGGCGAAGATGCCGCCGTCGGAGGCCACCAGCCAGTAGCCGCCGCCGTCGGGGGTGGAGGCTATGCCCACCACCGGCTGCACTGGCTGGGCAGCCGGAGGCTGACCCAGCCACCCGGGCAGCGTGTGCTTCCAGCCCAACGAGGTTCCGAGCGGAGTTGCTGCCGAAGCAGGCGACGTCGGGACGGTCACCGCCACCAGGGCACCGACTGCCGCCAGGCCGAGCCCGCTCGGGCCGAGGACCTTCGAAACCGGGCACTCCCCGACTCTTGCGACCGGGCGACCCCGTTGGAGTTCCGACCCTCACCCATACTGCCCCTCCTCATGACGTGATCCTGCCGATCGCGGTCGACACGGTGGTGGGTCACACGGGCGCCGTGCTCCGGTGCCCGACCCGTCCGTGCCCTCTCCCCTATCGGCAGAACCATCTCCCACCTGAACCGCTTTCTCCGCTCACGCCACCGATGGCGTGCGCCTTCACCCGTGGGCGGCCACCAGGTCCTCGACGAACCGGGCGTAGCGGTCGACCACCCGGGGCCACCGGAACCACCGGTCCACGTAGGTCCGACCCGACTCGCCCAACTTCCTGCGCACCTCCCCGTCGCCGCTCACCCGATCCACTGCCACCTCGAACTCGCCGAAGTCCCCGAAGGCCAGGCCACCTCCCGACCGGCGACACTGCTCGACGGTGGCGGCGCAGGAGGCGTTGACCAGGACCGGGGTCCCGGCGGACCACGACTCGACGATCACCAACGAGAACGCCTCGCGGGACGAGGGGGAGACCAGGGCGGCAGCTCCGGCAAGGAGCCTCCACTTCTCCGGCTCGTCGACCGGGCCGATCATGTGGATGTCCGGGTGGTCCGGCGGCGGGTGGACCACCGGTCCGGCCAGCACCAGCTGGAGGGGTCCGGGGTGGCGGTCCTTGTACCGCGAGAACAGTCCGGCCAGGAGGGTCGTCCCCTTGCCCCGGTCGACCCGGCCCAGGCACAGCAGGTACGGGGCAGCGCCGGCAACGGGTGCGCCGTCCACCGCCGGCGGGTCGTCCACACCCAGACCGAGCAGCAGCTGCCGGTGCGAGGCGACCGGGAAGAGGCTCTGCACCAGGTCCCGCTCGGCGGCTGTGTGGTACACCAGACCGTCGGCCGCCGTGAAGACTCCGGTGAACACGGGCAGGTGCAGGGCCGTCTCGTCATGGGCAGCCGGATGGAGGATGGTCGGCACCGCGACCTGCCCCACCACCCGCACGGTCGGGTAGTACAGGTAGGGATAGCAGGCCAGGGCCTCCGCCTCGGACGACGCCGCCTCGTCCACCAGGCCGGGCACGATCGGGCCCTGCAGCTCCACCCAACGCTCGGCATCCTCGAGGGACACGCTGTCGGGATCGTCCAGCAGGGTGGCGGAGTAGGCCTCGAACGACGGATCACGGCCGGCGACGACCGGGAACCGCCGCACCCGCACCCCGTTGATGACCTCGTCCCCCCGGGGGAAGTAGTTCTCCCAGGACCGAAAGTCCCGGGCGCAGCTGGTCAGGACGGAGACCTCCCACCGCTTCTGCTCGACCAGATGCTCGGCCAGCAGGCGGGCGGCAGTCTCGGCCCCGCCGATGATGGACGGACCGTAGCGGGGGACGACGAACGACAGTCTCATCGGAATCGGCGGCAGGACGATGGTGCCGCCGTCATGCCCGCTTCGTCACGCGGCGCAGGCGGCCTCGAGAGCGGACGCGAACCCGGCCCGGACCCTCGGCAGCGCGAACGTCGCCACCCGCTCCTCGGCCGCCGAGGCCAGAGCCGACCGGAGCCGGAGATCCCCGACCACCCGGTCGACCGCCGCCGCCACCCGGATCGGCTCCTTGTTGGGGAGGATGAGACCGGCTCCCTCGACCGTCTCGGGCACCGCCGTGTTCGTGTAGGCGACGATGGGGAGCCGGTGGTACATGGCCTCCAGCAGCGGCACGCAGAACCCCTCGTGGTTGGAGAGGCACACGAACACGTCCGAAGCCGCGTAGTAGGCGATCAGCTCCTCGTGGGTCACGGAGCCGGCGATCTCCACTGCGTCGAGCAGGTCCAGCTCTTCGGCGTAGCGCCGGATGGCGCTCTGGTAGTCGTCGCTGATCGACCCACCGACGATGTGGAGCCGGGCCAGGGGGTCGTAGAGCCGCCGATAGGCGGCCAAGGCCTTGATCAGATCGTGCTGTCCCTTGTGGGGGGAGACCTTCCCCACGAACAGCAGGTCCGAGCCGCCTGTCGCCTTCTGGTCGGCGAGCCGCGCTCTCAGGGCTGGGTCCGGTGACCCGGCGAAGCTGTCGAGGTCGATGAGGAGGGGGACGGTGGTCGTCGATCGGTAGCCGGCCTGTTGCAGCTCCCGTTCGTTGAATTGCGAGTCGGCGATGGCGAATTCGGTGACCGGGGCCAGGTCCCGCAACTGGGCCCGTCCCCACCGGACCTCTTCGCCGACGGCCGGCATCCAGGCCTCCAGCAGATCCGCCGGAGTGATGTTGTGGTAGTTGACGAACTTCCGCTCGCTGCGCTCCCGGAAGATGTCGGCCACTCCGCTCCCGATCGACAGTTGATAGAGCAGCACCCGTCCGGACGGGGATCGGTCGCCGAGCCGGTCGACCGGAAACCCGTACTCGAGTCGATCGGGGGTGGCGTTCCCATAATAGATGTCGGACTCGTACCCTTGGGATCGAAGCAGATCCCGAAGTTGGACAACGTGCCCGCCGATGGCATCCCTGCTGGCCAGCGACGGGATGACCTGGTCGATCCGAGTCACCGTCACGCCGTGCTCTCCTCCCAACCGGCCAGCGGCCCGAACGCCGCCCCCACCACCGGGACCTCGCCGGTCGTGCCGGTGGAGCGGAGCCGGAAGCTCACGTCGAGTGGCAGGCGGACGCGGCCGGTCGAGCGGCCCGGGTTGGCCACCTCGAACTTGGTCACCTGGTCCTTCCAGTCGTAGATGGCGGTGTCGGTGGCGCTGCGGACCCCGACGCTGACCGAGTAGGTGCCGTCGAGCAGGGGCACCTCGGGGAAGAAGAACCGGACGATGCCACCACCTTCGGGTACGTCGATCGCGCACATCGAATCGTCAGGATCGGAGGCGAAGACCAGTTCGTTCGCATCGTCGTGGATGGCGATGGTGGCCATGGCGTTGGGGACGGCCGCCAGGCTGTCCAGGTCGGCGGTGACGGTCAAGGACTCACCGGGGTAGAGGTGCATCCGGTTGCCACTGCCCCCGTGCTCGGCCTGGACCGTCCCGATGGCGAAGACGTTGCCTTTGATGCCGCCGGATTCGGAGCCCTCGAGGGTGCCGACGCCCAATAGGTCGGCCAGGAAGACCCGGATTCCCTCGCCCGGGTCGTCGACGGTGATCACCTTGCCGTGGTTCATCACCATCACCCGCTTGCAGTTCTGGCGGATCACCTCGGTGGCGTGGCTGACCACCACGATGGTCCGTCCCTCGCGCTGGAACCGCTTCACATGATCGAGGCACTTTCGCTGGAAGTTGGCGTCCCCCACCGCGAGCACCTCGTCGACGAGCAGGACGTCGGGCTCCACGTTGACGGCGACTGCGAACCCGAGCCGCACGTACATACCCGACGAGTAGAACTTCACCTGGTTGTCGATGAACTCCTCGAGCTCGGCGAAGGCGACGATGTCGTCGAAGCGTTTCTCGATCTCGGCGCGCGGTAATCCCAGCAACGACCCGTTGAGAAAGATGTTGTCCCGTCCGGAGAGGTCGGGCTGGAACCCGGCGCCCAACTCCAACATCGCGGCGAGGCTACCCCGGACCCGGATCTCCCCCGAGGTCGGCTTGAGGATACCGGCCACGCACTTGAGCAGTGTGGACTTGCCGCATCCGTTGCGGCCGAGGATGCCGAAGGTCTCGCCCTGCATGATGTCGACGCTGACGTCCCTCAGTGCCCAGAACGGTGTGTACGGCATCTTCCCGCCGTGGATCACCCGCTCCTTCAACGAGGTGTGCTTCTCGTTGTAGAGGCGGAACTGCTTGCAGATGTCGCGGACTTCGATGGCAGTGCTCACCGATCAGAGCTCCTCGGCGAAGTTGCCCTCGAGCCGACCGAAGGCGATCAGGGAGAGGAGGAACAGTCCCATACTGACCACGAGCACGACCGCCAGGATGATCGCGTACTTGTCCAGACTCGCCGTCGGCAAGAGCGGGGTCGATACGTGGGCGGGATTGTTCTTGGCGGAGACGTAGGACGTCTGACCGTAGATGGCCCGCTGGAACGACATGGCGATCGGGGCGATCGGATTGGCGAGATAGATCCAGGTCAGGTGGTACTTGGCCAGGTGGTCGGCGACCTGGCCGTAGGGGTAGACGATCGGGGTGGCCCAGAACCACGCCATCAACAACACCTCGGTGAGGTGTTGGGTGTCACGCAGGTAGACGTTCACCGCCGACAAGAAGATCGAGACCGCACTGGTGAACACCACCAGCGCCACGAATGCCAGGGGCAGGAGGGCGAGCGCCTTCCAGTCGGGGGTGAGCTGGAATCCCACCAGAAATACCACCAGGACGCAGAGCTGAATGACGAAGAGCACGAGCGCGACTCCCACCGTCGACAGCGCCAGCAGCTCCCTCGGGAACGCCACCTTCTTGATGATGCCTGCCTTGCCCACCACCACCCCGGTCGAACCCATCGCCGCGTTGTTGAACAGGTTCCACACCAGCAGACCGCAGAACAGCCAGATGGCGAAGTGAGGCTGTGGAGTCCTCGAGATGACCTTGAAGATCATGTAGTAGATGCCGAGAACCAACGCCGGGTTCAACATCGACCAGACGTACCCGAGCACCGATTCCTTGTACTTCACCTTCAACTCGGTGCGGGTCAGCAGGATCAGCAGATCACGGTTGGTCCAGAGGTCCTTGAGGCGCTGGCCCAGTTGGACCTTGCCGTTGACGACCGTGATGCGATCGTGGCTCTGGCCCGGGACGAACCGAGTGCTTCCACCGATGATCGAGGGCCGCTCAGGCTCGGACCCGGCTGAGGCCGGATCCTCCACGCTGAGGCTCATCAGTGGGCAGTCCCCGCGCCGGCGGTCGGTACCTCCATGGCGTCCTTCTGGATGACCTCGTCGATGAAGCCGTACTCACGTGCCTCCTCGGCGGTGAACCACCGGTCGCGATCCGAGTCCGCCTCGATCCGTTCCACGGGCTGACCGGTGTGGAAGGCGATCCTCTCGGCCATCATCCGCTTGAGGTAGATGATCTGCTCCGCCTGGATGGCAATGTCGGAGGCCTGCCCCTGCATCTGGCCTGAGGGCTGGTGCATCAGGATCCGGCTGTGGGGCAGGGCGAACCGCTTGCCCGGGGTCCCCGCGCACAGGAGGAACTGTCCCATCGACGCGGCCAGGCCGACGCAGATCGTCCGGACGTCGCACCGCACATACTGCATGGTGTCGTAGATGGCCAGGCCGTCGGTCACCGAGCCGCCCGGGGAGTTGATGTAGACCGAGATGTCACGTTCCTGGTTCTCGGCCTCGAGCAGGATCAGCTGGGAGCAGACCAGATTGGCGGTGTTCTGGTCGATGGCCGAGCCGATGAAGACGATCCGCTCCTTCAACAGGCGCTGGAAGATGTCCGAACCGGGCCCCACATCGTCACCGGACTTCATCTCGACGGCGCGGCCGTCGGGGCCGGTGACGGAGGCGTGCGGGGTCGGATGGTGGGTGACGTCCATGGCGCAAAGCCTAGTGGCTGGGGCCTCTCCGCGGATGCAGGGCCACCCCGGAGCGGCCGGAGCACGGCTACGGGGTCGGTGCCGACCCGGACACGGCGAGAACCGTCTCCACCAGGCGTTTTCCCGCGTCGGCCAGTCCGAGCTCACCGATCCTCCTCCGCCCGGCCTCGACCAGTCGGCCCCGCTGGTCGGGATCGGCCAGGAGCCCCGAGACCGCCAGGGCCACCTGGCGCGGGCTCTTGTGCCGGAGGACGACGCCCGCCCCGGCGACGATCTCGCTCACCGCTCCGGCGTCGTAGGCCACCACCGGCAGCCCGTGGCCCATGGCCTCGACCAGCGGCACTCCGAACCCCTCGTGGTCGGAGAGCATGACCAGCACGTCGGCGGCCCGGTAGTAGGCCGCCAGTTCGGCGTCGCTGATTCCGGAGACGAACTGGACCGTGTCGGACAGGCCCAGCGCTCCGGTGTAACGCTTGAGGGCGGCGGCATACGACGGCTCTGCCGGCGATCCCACCACGGTGAGGCGTGCTCCGGGATCGGAGGTGCTGCGGGTCACGAAGAGGGCGGCGATCGTCTCGTGGTGGGCCTTGTTGGGGGCTAGTCGACCGACCGACAGCCAGTGATGGCCCCCGTCCGGGTGCCGGCCCCCGAGCCGGGCCAGCATCACCGGATCGGGATCGACCGGCGGCACCGGGACGTTGGCGACCGGGATGACCGAGGTGGTGGCGCAGCCGGCCCGACGGAGCTCCTCGGCATCGAACCTGGACACGGCTATGCCCAGCGCGGCGCGAGGTGCCAGCTCGGCAAGCTCCTGGAGGGCGCCCACCTGCAAGCGGGCAATCGGGTTGCTCCAGGGCTCGAAGAACCGGGGAGGGGTGATGCTGTGGTAGTTGATCACCACCGGCTCGCGCCTCGAGGCCAGCCATCCGGCGATCGCCGACTCCGTCGCGAACTGATAGACGAGGATGTCACCGGCCTCGGATTGGTAGTCCAGGTAGTGGCGGGTCTCTGTACGCGTGGCTGGATCCGGAATCTCCGTATAGATCTGCGATGCCACTCCCGACGCCACCAGGCGGTCGCGCAACGCCCGGGTGTGCTCCCCCACTGCGTCGTGCCGATGCAGCATGGGGACGAACAGGTGGACGCCCCTCAAGCGCCCCACCCGCTCACGCCTTCACCGTCGCCACCAGGGCGTGCACCGCGCCGGAAGTTGGCCGATGCCACAGCACGTCGACCATGCCGGCCCGGTGGAGCAACAGCTCCCAAGTCCGAGGGTGGAGCGGCCGACCCGGGGCCAGGTCTCGCGCCGGAATGGAGAGCGCCTCGTCCCAGGCCGACTGATCGAGGGTCAGGACGACGATGACCCCGTCCACCTTGGTGATCCTCATCGCCTGGTCGATGAGCCCAATCTTTCCGGCCAGGTCCAACCGGTCCACGCACCCGGCGAGCACGACGCCTGCGGCTGTGCGATCGGCGAGGGTCCGCAGATGGTCGAGGACCTCCCCGAGGACGATCGCCGCGGAAGGCGGGCCGTCCTCATCCGATCCCGCAAACGACCTCCACGCATAGGGGCCCCTGGGCTCCGTGCCCTGGACGCGGTGCCCCGCCCCACCCAGGGCCCGGAGCAGTTCCCCTCCACCCGATTCGCCGACGATGACGTCAGCCAGTGGGTCGGGCGGACCCAGCCACGCACCGACCGCGTCCACCCACTCGCTCACATCCGGCGGCGGGAGGGACTGTTCGACGATTTCGAAGCCGACCGGATCGACTCTGGCCTCGAGGAGCTCCACCCGGGCCGCCAGGTATCGGAGCGCATCCCATGCCGCCACGTTGGCGGTCGCCACCGCCGCGTCCGCAGTGGCCCGGGCATCGGTGGCAAGGATCTCGGCGAGCACACCGGCCACGTCACCCACGAAGCGCTGGCCGATGCGGGCGGAGCGTCCCCGTTCCCAGAGGTCAGCGGGAAGGCCGGTCCAGGGTGCCGCTCCGGCCACCAAGACGGTGTCGGGATTGGCGACCCGGCGCATCGCGTCCTCGAAGCCCCACCGAAGGCTCCCCTGCGGGCGCAATCGATCGAACGCCGAGAGCAGCTCCCGCTCATCGGGCCGCATTGTCCCTTGTTCGCTCGCGGCCGATTCGTCGTCGGCCACGGGGTGCTCGGTCGTGCCGTCCTCAGTCACCGCACCTCACCTCTTCCGAACGTACTCGGGCCCGCCCACGGCGAGTGGGAGGCGGCGATTCCGGATCGACGTGCGGTGGCCCCGGTCGACGACGCCCCCGAGGAATTGCGTGTAGCGCTCGATGATCGATGGCCATCGGTAGTACCGGGCCGTGTACTGGCGCCCGGCATCACCGAGCGCAACCCGGAGGTCACGGTCGGAGATCAGTCGTCCGACGGTCACCTCGAACGAACGGTAGGAATCGAACCACAGACCCCCTCCCGATCGTCGGCAGTGCTCCATGGTCGCGGCGCACGAGGCATTCACGAGCACGGGAACACCCAGCGTCCATGCTTCCAGCACCACCAGGGAGAACGACTCGTAGGCGGACGGCGTGACCATGACCCGGGCACCAGCCAGGATGTCCCATTTGTCGGCCTCGGACACGGTGCCGGTGGCCACGATGTCCGGATGCTCCGGCGCCTTGTCCGATATCGGGCCGACGAACGCCAGGGCGAGGTCGCCCGGGTGCCGCTCCTTGAAACGCGCGAAGTACTCCGCGAGCATCCGACAGCCCTTGTGCTCGTCGACCCTTCCGAGATAGCAGAGATACGGCCGGTCCCCGACGCCCAGTATGTCTCCGCCATTCCGTCCTGCCCCCGCCGGTTCGTTGACCCCGAGTCCCAGCACGATCTGCGGGCGCGCCCCGATCCCGAACGCGTACTCCATGAGCTCGCGCTCGGCCTGGGTGTGAAATACGAATCCGTCGACGTCCCGGAAGCTTTGGCGGAACGCCGGGAGATACAGCGCAGCCTCGTCGTGGGCAGCCGGGTGGAGGACCGTGGGCACCCGCGACACCGCGATGCTGTCCACGGTGGTTGCGAACAGATAGGGATAGCAGGCCACGATGTCGGCATCGGTGGCCGCCACTGCGTCGACCAGATCCGGGCACATCGGACCGTTCAGGGCCACCCAGCGGCGTGACTCCGCCAACGACGCCGTGGTCGGGGACACCCGTAGCTTGGCATCGAGCTCGAAGTAGTCGAGCAGCCGGCGGCTCGCGGTCGGGAATCGCCTGACGGTCACACCGTTGAGGACCGATGTGCCCGGCGCCTCGGTGTTCTCCCAGGTGAGGTGATCGCGGGCGCAGCTGGTCATGACCTCGACCTCCCACCCGGGCCGCAGGCACAGGCGCTCCGCCAACATGCGGGCGGCAGTCTCCGCCCCGCCGATGACCTCGGTGCCGTACCGGGGTGTCACGAAGACGAGCTTCACCTCCTCGCCCCCACGCCCGGGCCCGACACGGGCCGTACCGGTCCGATGGCCCTGCCGGGCACGGGGGCCACCGGAATGCCGGGCTGCCTCCGCTGGCATCCCCCGAGATCACCACGAGGCCGTCGCGCCCCGACCAAACGGTGGACGGTGGTCACCGGTCCCGGACGGCGACGAGGAGGAATTCGCCCGGGCCAAGCAGGAGTGAGTTGACCACGTCGATCGCCGCATTGATCGCCGGCGCCTCCGGGCTGGTCGACGCCACCCGTCCGATCCGACGATCGTCTCCCCCGTAGGTCAGGCCGGTCTTGCGGAATCCGTGGTCGGCCAGCAGATGTGCCCAGGTCTCGGCGTGGAGCGGTCGGCCGGGGGCAAGGTCGCTGATCAACGGAGAGCTGCCGGCCGTCCACGACTCGGGCGTGGCCGAATGGACCACCACGACCCCGTCCGGAGCCAGACGAGAGGCGACCAGGGTCACCAGTCGGTGACGCTGGTTCGGATGGAGCCACTGGATCGCGCCGGCGAGCACCATGCCGGCCAGGGCCTCGGGGGCGACGACCTCGAGATGGTCGAGAACCGATTCCGACCGGACGTCGAGGCCCCGTTCGACGGCCGCCTCGATGGTCGTCTCGCTCGGATCGACACCGTAGGCATCGACGCCGCGGGCGATCAGTGCATCGAGGAGTGCGCCATTCCCGCAGTCGCCGTGCAGCACCCGCCCCTCGACGCCGACCAGCGCGGAAACGGCTTCGTCTGACCACCAGCTGGGTCCCGGATCGGGGTGCGGCACCGCGCTGTCAGGCAGCTCGGGTATCTGGAGGGTCGCCACCGCGGTCTCGAGGTCCTCCACATGGTCGACCACGGCATGGAACATGCGTGACACCGACCAAGCGAACTTGACGATCTGATGGACGATGAACCCGATGTACCAGCCCAGCCCGGCCTTGATCAATCGCTTGACATAGCTGCCGATCGCCTTTTGCGATTCGACCGGGACGGCCATGTCCACATAGGCGGACCCGTCCACCAGCGCCAACGTCTCGCGCAACCGCGCCTTGCCGTGCAGGCCGACCGGGGAGAACTCCAGGAACAGTTCGTCCAGGTCCCGTTCGAGCGCCACAGGCAGGTCGCCGGAGGCACGCCTGCGCCTGACCTCGGCGTCGATCTCGGCCATCACCACATTCAGGTACTGGGCCCGGGCGGCCGCATCGGGACCCACCCCAGCGGAGGATCGATCCGGATCGACGGAGGCCACCGAGGGCGTGGACGGCTGCGCTGGTGGCACGGACTGACTATAGCCAGTGCCTCGCGATTCATTGATCACCGCGCCAGCCAGGCAGTTGTCCGCACGAACCCCCGCGTGAGCGCTCGGCGAGTGGGCTCACCGCTCAGCCCACGGCCCCGACCACGCAGAGCTCCCCCCAGTTGACGGGCGCCCGCAGGCTGCCTTGACCCCTCACCGACCCCACCACCGAGTGGACGCTCGCCACACGCCGGCCACAGGGACCCCCTGCTCGGCGAATTCGCCGCCGGAGGTGCCGGTGTGGTCGGGCTACAGCTTTGGCGTGGACCTGCCGATGCTCCCAACGGGAACGTATCCGCCGGTGGAGCCACAATGTCCTTGGGCCGGCGATGGAAAGGGAGAGGCGTGACGAGAGTGCGGACCGATACCTCAGGGGATTCCAGACGTTGCAAGCCCCGGGTCTCCGGGTGAGAACCCGGCTTGTCGTGAGCCGTGTAGCCGCGGCCGTGGCCTCCGTCGTCGTCGTCCTTGCCTCGACAGGGAGCCCGGTACGGGCCTTAGCGGACGCAAACGCGAAAGTGCCGAGTTTCGTGCTCACGTGGAGCCAATCGGTGAACGGATCAGGCGGCAATCCCGACGATGCTGGCAGACCCATCGTCATCTCGTCTCCCAATCTGGCCACGCTCCAAGGGCATACGGCTGTGGTCGTGGGTGATCGGGCCGGTTATGTCCTGGCCTACGACTCGACCACCGGATCGATCATTCCCGGATGGCCCTACTACGACGGAGGCATTCCCATCGACTCCTCACCCTCCGTCTCACCCGGTGGCGGACCCAGCAGCGTCTACGTAGGAATCGGCAATGCTTCCCAGCCGGCAAACGGCGGCTACCTGGCGCTGACTCAGTCGGGACAGCAGATCTGGTACGCCTCTCCTATCAATTCCGCATCCGATGCAACCCGCACCGCAGGCGTCACCGCATCGATGGCCATCGGTGGCCTTCAGGGACAAACTGCAACCACGTCGGGTTCGCTGGGTCAGGTCCAGTACGCGATGAATACGGCGAGCGGCGCTCTGCTCCCCGGATGGAATCCATGGTTCTCCGGAGACACCGAGGTTTCCACGCCGGCGATCGCCGATCTGTTCGGGAACGGACAGAACGAGGTGATCGAGGGTATCGGCACATCAGCCGGCAACCTGTTCGGGCAGCAGTACAGCCAAGGGGGCCACATCCGGGTGATCCTCCAGAGCGGCAACTCCGGTCAGGAGTATCCGAACGGGGGCGTCGTCTGCCAGCTGACAACTGACGAAGCCGTCAGCTCCTCGCCGGCCGTCGGGGCCTTCCTTGGCGGCTCGACACCGGGCATCGTGTCCGGCACGAGCGACTACTACGGGAGCCAGGGCGAACCCGGCGTCGACACTGATTCGGTTGTCGCCATGCAGCCGAAGAACGGCGGTGACTGCACCCAGCGCTGGATTACCAAGCTTGACGGCAGCACAGCGCCCGGTCCGGCCCTCGCCGACGTCCTGGGCAACGGATCCCTCGATGTCGTTGAGGGCACCTCGTCGCCGGACACCAGTTCCGGCAGTGTCTATGTACTGAACGGAACCGACGGCAGCGTCGTGTGGTCGCGGCCAGCGGCTGGCGGCGTGATCGGGTCGATCACCACTGCCGACCTGTCCGGCGCCGGGTATCAGGATCTCGTGGTCCCGACCATCAACGGCGTGCAGATCTTCGATGGTCGCACGGGCAACGTGGTTGCCACGCTCGGGAATGGAGACGGTTTCCAAAGCGCCCCACTGATCACCAACGATCCAAACGGCACCATCGGGATCACCATCGCCGGCTACAGCTATGCCGGCAATACCGGCGTCGTCCAGCACTACGAGGTATCAGTTCCCGGAGCCCCAAACGTGCACGAGCAAGGAGCCTGGCCACAGTTCCACCACGATCCCCAGCTCACGGGGAACGCGGCCGGGAACACGCAGATGGTCGCCGGGAACCCCCCCTATGTGCCGACGCCCTTCTCGCCCGTCGCAGTGGCCATGGGCGCAACGCCGAGCGGTGCCGGCTATCGGATTGCCGGCTCTGACGGTGGCATCTTCAGCTTCGGCGACGCCCAGTTCTACGGCTCGACCGGCGGCGTCGCCCTGAACAAGCCGGTGGTGGGCATGGCCGCCACCCCCGACGGCCACGGGTACTGGCTGGTCGCCGCCGACGGTGGCATCTTCTCCTTCGGCGACGCCCAGTTCTACGGGTCGACCGGCAGCATGACGCTCAACAAGCCGGTGGTGGGCATGGCCGCCACCTCCGACGGCCGTGGGTACTGGCTGGTCGCCGCCGACGGAGGCATCTTCTCCTTCGGCG